>ERZ1026862.980-NODE-980-length-18278-cov-64.438402_pt1 | contig 18278 bp, 14 predicted proteins | sample MGYA00380161_ERZ1026862 | MGnify/ENA primary metagenome ERZ1026862 (study PRJEB33269, sample SAMEA4719797) | human gut metagenome | biome: human-associated habitat; feature: organic feature; material: feces | place: Cameroon | collected 2013-10 ... | reverse complement strand
CCTTCCTCCAACTGTCTCATTGGGATATTCTTCTCGAAAACGAAGTAGATGAAAACGGACTGCTGCGGGAGGAATTCTATGAATTGAGAAATATGCAGCCTTCTGATATTCCTTCTTCAAATGGAAATCAGTCTCCTGATATTCCTTCTTTTATAGAAAAAGTAACAAAGGAGGAATTGATGAACGAAAGTCATTCCACCTCTGCCATAATCAAAAGTCTGATAGATAAGGGATTTCTTTTTACATACGAGATAGAAGTAGGGCGTCTGAATACATCTGGCGAATCTCATTTCGAATTGATCAAACCGCTCTCGATGCCTCAGCAGGATGCTTACAACCAGATTCTGATGCAGATGATGAAGAAGAATGTGGTGCTCTTGCATGGTGTGACTTCCAGTGGTAAGACGGAGGTCTATATCCACCTCATCAAACAGGCACTCGATGAGCATAAGCAGGTGCTTTATCTCTTGCCGGAAATCGCGCTTACGGTGCAGATCATGGAACGTCTTCACCGGGTTTTTGGAGATAGACTTGGTATCTATCACTCGAAATATAGCGATGCAGAACGTGTGGAAATCTGGCAGAAACAGATGTCTGATCATCCTTATGATGTCATCTTAGGAGCCAGAAGTGCAGTCTTCCTGCCTTTCCAGAAACTCGGACTTGTGATAGTGGATGAGGAGCATGAAACCAGTTTCAAGCAGCAGGATCCCGCTCCTCGCTATCATGCCCGCAGCGCAGCCATTGTTTTGGCAAGTATGTATCCCGAAGCCAAAGTGCTCTTGGGTACGGCTACTCCTTCGATGGAAAGTTATTACAATGCCCAGCAGGGAAAGTATGGGCTGGTGGAGATGAAAACGCGATATAAAGACATCCAACTGCCGGAAATACAGGTGGTGGATGTGAAGGATTTGCGCCATCGCAAGATCATGAAGGGGGCATATTCGCCACAACTCTTGGCTGCCGTAAGAGAGGCCTTGCAGCGTGGCGAACAGGCTATTCTCTTTCAGAACAGGCGCGGTTTTGCGCCGATGATAGAGTGTAAGGTATGTGGATGGGTTCCGAAATGCAAAAACTGTGATGTGTCGCTCACATTGCATAAGAATATCAATCTGCTTACCTGCCATTATTGTGGCTACACGTATCCTGTTCCTACGGAATGTCCTAATTGTGGAAGTACCGAACTGACGGGGCGTGGTATCGGAACAGAGAAGGTGGAAGACCAGTTGACTGAAATCTTCCCTGAGGCGCGTATTGCCCGTATGGATCTTGATACGACCCGCACCCGCAATGCCTATGAGCGCCTGATAGAGGATTTTTCTTCGGGAAAGACCAACCTGCTTATTGGTACGCAGATGATCTCCAAGGGACTGGATTTTGACAAGGTGAGTGTAGTGGGTATTCTCAATGCCGACTCGATGCTCAATTATCCTGACTTCCGTGCCTACGAACATGCCTTTATGATGATGGCGCAGGTGAGTGGAAGGGCTGGCAGAAAAGGCAAGCGAGGACTGGTGATTCTGCAGACGAAATCTCCGGAATTGCCTGTTATCTCACAGGTGGTTCACAATGATTATGCCACTTTCTATCGCGACTTGCTGGAAGAGCGTAGAGCCTTTCATTATCCGCCGTTCTATCATCTCATCAACGTCTATCTGAAGCACAAGCATGAGAAAGTCTGTCAGCAGGCGAGTATGGAGTTAGGACAGACCTTGCGAGGATGGTTTGGGGAGAGAATCTTAGGGCCTGACAAGCCTGCAGTGGCTCGTGTGAAGACAATGAATATCCGTAAAATAGTCATCAAATTGGAGAACGGCATTGATCAGAAGAAGGTGAGGGAATACCTGAAGTATGCTCAAGAAAAAATGTCGAAGGATCCGCGATATGGGGCTTTGGTCATTTACTATGATGTTGATCCGATGTAAAGGAGAATATTATAATTTAATTGGATTGCTACGGCGCCAGCCATTGGCCAGAGGCCAAATATCCGCGGAAATCCGTGAGTAATCCGCTAAGCAAGACTGTCTCCGATACATCCGTGAAATCCGATGAAAGAAAAAACATGAAGAAAAGCAATGAAGAAACGAAAAAGAGGATGTGTCTTTGACTTATGACACACCCTCTTTTGATTGTTGTAGTTATGTGTTCCGAATTTCTTCAGGATTCTTATTCAGAACGATCTATCATTTAGAAATTAATGTCGAGACCTACCGCAAACACGTTGTTGTTACGGGTATAATCAGAGGTGTAGTCTTTTCCTGTTTGCTTTACTGTCTCTGAGGTTTTCTTGTGCTGATAGAATGTGTGGAAGTAAGCTACGTTGAGATCCATCTTCTTGTTGATGTGATAAACACCACCGATGGCAGCTGAATTTGAACTTACTACGAATGACTTGTCGTCCATATAATCTTCTGACAAACCGTAGTTTGTGTTCTGCCAACCAGTACTCAATGTAATCTTCTTGTTTACATCTACCTCAACACCGGCATTATACTCCAAAGTACCGCGCTTCAACTTTTCCTGTCGGTTGTTGTAAGATGTTGCATTCTTGTCGTCGAACCAGTGGAAACCAACGTTTACTCTTACTGCATCGATAGGGCTGTAGCCGATACCGAGAGCCAAATAAGCAGGAATATCGCCAGCAATCTTCTTGCCATCCTCATATTCACCGATTGCCTCGTCTATCTTAGAGTCAAATTGTGATTTCAGCATGCCCATGGCTCCCTGAATATTCGGATTATTCAGGATTGCATTTGCTTTCTCCTCTGATACACCATTTGCGATGTAAGCATTACGCAAATTGTCAGGCAGGTTACCGATACTTGGTATCTGATTTACTGATTTGTTCTTCAGGCGAACACGGGTCTTGAACTCGTATTTAGCAGAGAAGTTCCAACGGCCAGTCTTGTAATCTACGCCGATGATAGGAGTGAAACCTACACCACTCTGGTCGCAGCTCAACTCGATGTTGGCAGCTGTTTCCTTGCTTGGGTCGAGTACCTTATAGAGAGGCATGTTGCCTACATTGATGTTTTCTACATATCCATAGTAGTTGGTCAATGCATAGACACCGCGAACACCCAAGAATGCGCTGAAGTTATTGCAGAACTTATATGCAGCACCTACAGAGAGACCATAGTAATACTGGCGACCGTGCATATAGCTGTTGAAGCTGTACTTACCCTCAGTTCCGAAGCACTGGTTGCTTGAGAATATGGCTGGTACAGTATAAGCTCCAGCTACCTGATCAACAGCACCTGCCAACTGACAAGCAGCAATAGCAGTCTCTGATACGATTTTCTCGAAAGAACCCAGTCCGTCGTCGAAAGTACACTTACCGCCACCACCGGTGAGGGCGAAATTAGCCTGGAACGACCATTTGCCCTTGTTGTAGGCATACTGGAAGGAAGGGATAACTGGGGCAAAAGCCTTACCCTTGAAATCACGAGGGGTGATAGAATTGTTTACATTATTAGTAAACAAAGAGTAATCATTGTTGATAGTACGTGTCTGATAAGCCAACTGCCAGTTGATGGCAAGATGGTGACCGTCACCCATGAATACAACGCCTGCTGGGTTGTAATAAACACCATCGATACCGATGGAAGCCTCACGGCTCATCATTCTGTTGAATGCTACATGTTGGTTTGTATTAGTGAGCAAACCACCTGCAAAAGTAGGTGCTGCACCTGCCATCGCAATGGCAACACAAACTAATTTTAGTTTCTTCATTTTAATAAATTTAAATAAAAACGTCCGCAAAGGTAAGAAGAATGTTCTATTTCGCTACTACTTTTATTTCTTATTTAAAGTATATTAACAATAAAATCCCAAATTACTGCACAGAATAAATGATATGTGCAATAAATCGGGATTTATTTATGTTCAATAATCACCAGTTATTTATTCAGATGCGGATACGAAATTCGCGTATGATAAATGGATTTCAGACGTTCTGTGAGCACCACTTTGGCCAGGGCGATGTCGCGGAAGGTGATAGGACATTCCTTGAAGAAACCTTCAGCCACCTGACCGTCGATGAGCTTGTTGATGAGCGTGCTGATGCTTTCCTCGGTATATTCGTTGAGCGAGCGGGAGGCTGCTTCCACCGTGTCGGCCATCATCAGAATAGCCTGCTCACGGGTGAATGGATTCGGACCTGGATACTGGAAAAGCTCCTTGTTTACATTTTCATCTGGATGGGCATTACAATAATTAATATAGAAATACTTGGTAAGCCCGGTGCCATGATGGGTGGAGATGAAATCCTTGATGATGCCAGGAAGGTTGGCCTTTTCTGCCATTTTCAAGCCTTCGGTCACGTGGCTGATGATGATCTGTGCACTCTCCAGATCGGTAAGCTGGTCGTGCGGATTGACGCCAGCCTGATTTTCGGTGAAGAATACGGGATTGCTCATCTTGCCGATGTCATGATATAATGCACCCGTACGCACGAGCAGACTGTTGGCATGGATGCGGTTGGCGATTTCGGCAGCCAGATTTCCCACGGTGATGGAGTGCTGGAAGGTGCCTGGAGCTATCTCGCTCAGGTTGCGCAGCAGTCCCTTGTTGGTATTCGAAAGTTCAAACAATGTGACATTCGAGATAAATCCGAACAGCTTTTCTATCAGATACATCAGTGGATAGGAAAGCAATAGGAAGATGCCGTTGATGGTGAAATGGGTGTACATGCTGGTGTCGATATTGAATACCTCGTTGTCCTGCATCAGCTGCAGTGCCAGATATACCACTCCGCTTGCCACCGTCACCAGCAGGGCTGTGATGAATATCTGCGAGCGCTTGCTCAGTTCACGGAGCGAATAGATGGCCACCAGTCCGGAAGCCAGCTGCACGATGATGAATTCATACTGGTATTTTACAGCCGCCGCACATATCAGAATCATCGTGACATGGGTGATGAATGCCGTGCGGGAATCCATAAATACTCTTACGAAGATAGGCACCATGGCAAACGGGATGATATACACAGAGAAGAAATTGTGCTTCATCATCAGCGATACCAGGATAGGGAAGAGCGTGATCATCGCATAGAGCATCGTGATGCTGCGCGGTTTTTCGAAATAGTCTTTGCGGAAGAGCGAGAGGTATGACGTAAACATCATGACAAGGATGAATACGAAGAGCACCTGTCCGATGATGGTGGTGGTGATTTCCTCCTCAGTGGACGTGCGCCGCTTCATTTCCTTGTCGAAGGATGTGAGCACGCGAAAGGTGTAGTCGCTGATCACCTCGCCTCTGTCCACGATTTTCTGTCCGCTCATCACCATTCCGCTTGCCAATGGAATGCTGCTCAGCAGGTCGTTTTTCTCGGTTTCGCTTTTCTCTTTTTCGTAGATGATGTTGGCCTCTATATAGTTGTTGAGGTTGCAGCGGGAGAGCAACGGTCGCTGGGCAGCCAATTTTTCGTTGGCAAAGAGATGCTCATAGGCGGCTATCGTAGAGTAGAACGACTTGATAGGCACGCTTTTCACGTTCTTTCCGCTGATGATTCGGATGGTGCTGGTAGAATCCTTGAAGATGCGGTTGTACTCCGTGGTGTTGATGATGCCCATCTGATAGACATTGTGCAGTTCGTTGGCTATGAGCCCCACAAAATCATTAGGCAGACCGGGTATTCCCTTCTGGAAATCGTGGAGAAATCGGTTCACCTGCACGTTTTCCACCGTTGGATTCAGGCCATAGTAGGGCTGGAACTGGTTCATCATCGAATCCTGTTCGTGCTTGATAGCTTCATCGGTTTTGTAGATAGGAAAGTCGAACTTGGCGATGACAGAGCCGTACATCCATGGTTTTCCTACATCGTATCGGTACTGGCGACCCTCGTTGCGAGGCAGAAACCATACGATGACAGCCACGGTCATGCAGACCAGTATGGCCTTAGTCACCAGGTTGCGCCAATAGTTTTCTTCCGGATTGTTGAATATACTCATATTTTTTTGTTTTTGTTTTTCTTGTTGGATTGGTGGGAAAGTCTCTTCACTTTTGAATATTTATGGATAAAAAGGAGCATTTCTTTGAATAAAAATGCCGATTTGCCCCATATTTCCCTTTTCATGTGCGAAAATACGAAAAAAAACTATTATAATCGCAAAAAAAGATGTAAATTTGCAGAAAATTTTGAAAATAGCTATAAAATAAGACATGGCAGATAGAAAAGTAAGAGTGCGTTTTGCCCCAAGTCCTACGGGTGCATTGCACATTGGTGGTGTTCGTACCGCCCTCTATAATTATTTGTTTGCTCGCCAGCATGGTGGTGAACTTGTGTTCCGTATCGAGGATACAGACTCTCATCGTTTTGTACCAGGAGCCGAGGAATATATCCTGGAATCTTTCAAGTGGCTCGGTATCCAGTTTGATGAGGGTGTGAGCTTCGGTGGCGAGCATGGTCCTTATCGCCAGAGCGAGCGTCGTGATATCTATAAGAAATATGTACAGCAGCTTTTGGACAATGGTAAGGCATACATCGCCTTCGATACTCCAGAGGAGCTGGAAGCTAAGCGTGCTGAGATTCAGAATTTCCAGTACGATGCTCATACCCGTATGCAGATGCGCAACTCTCTCACCCTTTCCAAGGAGGAGGTAGATCAGCTCATCGCCGACGGCAAGCAATATACCGTTCGTTTCAAGATTGAACCAGGACAGGAGATTCATGTCAACGATATGATTCGTGGCGACGTGAAGGTGATGAGCGATATCCTGGATGACAAGGTTCTCTATAAGAGTGCTGACGAATTGCCAACTTATCACTTGGCAAACATCGTGGACGACCATTTGATGGAAATCTCTCACGTGATTCGCGGTGAGGAATGGTTGCCTAGTGCCCCATTGCACGTTCTCCTTTATCAGGCTTTCGGTTGGGAGGATACTATGCCTCGCTTCGCACACCTTCCTTTGCTTCTCAAGCCAGAGGGTAAGGGTAAGTTGAGCAAGCGTGATGGTGACCGCCTCGGTTTCCCTGTATTCCCATTGGAGTGGCATGACCCTAAGACCGGTGAGGTTTCTTCTGGTTATCGTGAGAGTGGCTACTTCCCAGAGGCTGTAGTCAACTTCCTGGCGCTCCTCGGCTGGAATCCAGGTACAGAGCAGGAAATCTTCTCTCTCGATGAGTTAGTGAAGGCTTTCGATATCTCCCGCTGTTCTAAGGCTGGTGCCAAGTTTGACTTCAAGAAGGGCATCTGGTTCAACCATGAGTACATCCTCATGAAGAGCGATGATGAGATAGCCAATCTCTTTGCGCCTATCGTGGCTAATAACGGTGTGGAGGAGACAATGGACCGCGTGAAGCAGGTGGTACACATGATGAAGGATCGCGTGAACTTCGTATATGAGTTGTGGCCATTGTGCTCATTCTTCTTCATTCCTCCTACAGAGTATGATGCCAAGACAGCCAAGAAACGCTGGAAGGAGTATTCTGCTCAGCAGATGACCGAACTGGCTGAAGTGCTGGAGGGCATCGAGGATTTCTCTATCGAGGGTCAGGAGTCTGTTGTGATGAAATGGGTAGAGGATAAGGGCTATAAGCTCGGTGATGTGATGAATGCTTTCCGTCTCACGCTCGTAGGCGAGGGTAAGGGTCCAGGTATGTTTGATATCTCAGCCTTCCTCGGCAAGGAGGAGACTCTGAAGCGTCTCCGCAGAGCCATTGAGGTTCTCGGATAAGCATCGCGGTCAGCATATTTTATCTCTTTCTGTGGAAAATTTCTGCTTTGTGCGGGGATTTTCCTCAGAGAGAATTCAATTTATATTTAGATATTTATAGATACTAACCGAAAAAAAAAGAAAAACATGATCTATAATGTCGTCATTTATTTCGTGCTTTGGGGAATCGCCATCGCCAGCCTTTTCAATGAGAAGGTGCGCAAGATGTGGCGAGGTGAGCGCGATGCCTTCAGGGTACTGAGGGAAAATGTGGATCCTTCTGAAAAGTATATCTGGTTTCATGCCGCATCACTTGGCGAGTTTGAACAGGGTCGTCCTTTGATGGAGCGCATCCGCAGAGATTATCCCCAGTATAAGATTCTGCTTACCTTCTATTCGCCTTCCGGATATGAGGTGCGCAAGAATTATGAGGGCGCTGACATCATCTGCTATATGCCGGTGGATACCCGCCTGAATGCCATCCGTTTCCTTCGCCTGGTACGCCCTGTGATGGCTTTTTTCATCAAGTATGAATTCTGGTCTAATTTCCTTCATATTCTCAAGTACCGCAACATTCCTACATATAGTGTGAGCAGTATCTTCCGTGAGGATCAGGTATTCTTCAAGTGGTATGGCAGGAGCTATGCAAATGTCTTGAAGTGCTTCACTCGTTTCTTTGTGCAGAATGAGGAGAGCAAGCGACTGCTCGCTGGCATTGGTATTACGGATGTGGATGTGGTGGGAGATACCCGTTTCGACCGTGTGCTGCAGATCAAGGAAGCTGCCAAGCATCTGCCTATCTGCGAGGCGTTCAGAAAGGGAGTTTCTGCTGATGGGTATTCTTCTGATGGTCCTTTGACAGAATCCTCTGCAGTTAAGTCTGCATCCGTTCCTTCTCAGGATTACAAAGTGTTTGTAGCAGGCAGTTCATGGCCTCCTGATGAGGAAATCTTCATCCGCTTCTTCAATGAGCATAAGGATTGGCGCTTGCTGATAGCTCCTCATGTCATAGCCGAGGAACATCTGAAACTGATTCTTTCTCTGCTGAAGGATAAGAAGGTGGTGCGCTATACTCAGACTACTCCTGAGGAAGCTGCTGGGGCAGATGTGCTGATCATCGACTGTTTCGGACTGCTGAGCAGCATGTACCATTATGGCGATGTGGCTTATATCGGAGGTGGTTTCGGAGTTGGTATCCATAATACCTTGGAGGCTGCCGTATGGAATATGCCGGTTATTTTCGGTCCTAACAACAAGAAATTCCAGGAAGCTCAGGGCTTGCTGAAGTCTGGCGGCGGATTCGAAATCAATAATTTTGAGGACTTTGCAGGCTTGATGAAGTCGATGATGAATGACGAAGCTTTCCTGAAGTCTGCGGGAGAAAAGGCTGGAGAATTCGTAGCGAGCCTGTCTGGCGCAACAGATAAGGTTCTTTCTAAGGTGCAGCTTTAAGTATAGTCAGTATAGGAAGATTTTCTTTTCGCAAAGAAGTAAGCCCCCCTTTCTCAGGGAGAATATAATTTTATGAAAGCAGTACTTTTGTATTTATGGTGCAAAAGTATTGCTTTTTTTGTAACCAGCAAATTTTAGTGTGCGTAAACTTGCGATTTTATGCAGAAGAGATAAATTTCAACCTTCTGAAGTGATAAATGACGGTTTTCAGATGCGGTAAATGGCAGCAAAATGAGGATATGTTTTGTAAGTCATAGTTTTATGACTTACAAAACATAGTTTTATAGCAGAGAACTCGTCTGGCGCATTTTTTTATATCTACAAAATCAGTAATCAAAAGGGATATTGTATTTCAGTAAAATGAGACTGAAATATCTTTTCTTACTTTATGATGCGGTAATAATCCTCTTTGCGAGGCTTTACAGTATGCGGATGAGCAGATGCATAGCCTAATGCCAAGGCTCCAACTCCTATCAAACCTTCAGGAAGATTCCACTCTTTTAACAGATTTTTGCCCTCCTCGGAAGCAAACATGGCATCCTCGCGATTGATCAAGCAAGAAGAAAGACCGATAGAGTGGGCTGCCAACATCATATTGCCGAGGATGAGACTGCCGTCCTTGATGGCGTTCGCATTGCTCTCTGGAGCCAAAACGATGACGATGGTTGGTGCTCCATAGTAAGGATCACTCTCTACACCCATCACCTCAGCATTCATCTTGCGAAGCTGGGCGCAGGTCTCCGGATTCTGTACTGCGATGATGAATGGTTCCTGAGTGCCATGACCGGTGGCAGCCCATGTGCCTGCCTCCAATACGGTTTTCAGTTCCTCATCTGTGATCTGATCAGCCTTGTATCTACGGATACTTCTTCTTTCCTTAATGGCTTTCAAAACTTCATTTTCCATTGTCTTTCAGTTTTATATTCTAATTGTTTATATTCTAATAGAGTGAAGCACGAAAAGCATTTGAATTCTTCACTCTTCGTTCTTCACTCTTTACTCAAAATTACATCGGACAACCAGTATCCTCGTCTTCCACGTACTGACTCAATACTCTGGCGATACGGATCAGTCCCTGCATCAGGGTCTTGCGAGGACAGGCGATGTTGAGGCGCAGGAAGCCTTGACCGGCTTTTCTGCCATACATGGTGCCGCTATTCACAAATACCTTGCCGTCATTCATCAGCTTCTCATAAGCCTCGTCGCTCGATAGTTCGAAAGGCAGGATGTCGAGCCATACCAGGTATGTGCCTTCCAGGCGGGTAACTCGAACCTGAGGTAATTCGGAATTAAAAAATTCCTTTACAGTCTGATAGTTCTCATAGAGATACTGATTCAGTTCGTCCAACCATTCCTCACTCTCATTGTATGCAGCCTGGAGAGCAATGACTCCGAATGGGTTGACATCACACACCTCGTTGATGTTGATAGCCCTGTTGATGCGGCGGCGCAATGCGGCATCCGGACAGATGATGTTGGCTATCTGCAGACCGGCAATATTGAATGATTTGGATGGAGAATTCAGTACCACGCAATTGTCTCTGCAGGCTTCGCTGATGCTTGCGAAAGGAATATACTGATAGCCCGGCATCACAAGTTCACAATGGATTTCGTCGGCAATTATCTTTACGTTGTGCTTCAGACAGATGTCGTTCATGCGCTCCAATTCCTCCTTTTTCCATACTCTTCCGGCAGGGTTGTGAGGGTTGCAGAGGATGAAAGCAGTCGTCTTTTCATCTGCACATTTGCGCTCAAAATCCTCGAAATCTATCTCGTAAGTGCAGTTTCCTACTCGTCTCAATTCGTTTTCTACCACCTCGCAACCACTGTTTTTGATGCATGAGAAGAAGCAGTTATATACAGGAGTCTGCACCAGCACTTGTTCGCCAGGCATGCAGATGGCCTTCAGGCAGCAGGAAATGGCAGGCACTACGCCCGATGTATAGAGTATCCAGTCTTTCTCGATGTTCCAATGGTGGCGGCGTGAAAACCAGCTGGTGATGGCCTCGTAGTAAGAGTCCGGTACCAGGGTGTAGCCGAAGATGCCGTGAGCCACTCGCTTCTGCAGGGCCTCGATGATGGCAGGAGCAGTCTGGAAGTCCATGTCGGCTACCCACATAGGGATAACGTCTTCTTCCTTTACCAGGTCCCATTTGTAGGAATTGGTGCCCCGGCGGTCGATGATTTCATCAAAATTGTATTTCATATTTTCTTTTTATTTTCTATGTTAGTCGGGTTCTTTTTAAGAACGAGGATATGGGTGCATCGCTTTTATGTACGGACTTTCATAAAAGTTAGGTCCGTAGAAATGGATTATTTACCTTCCGATTTGTCGATGATTTCGCAGGCGCCCTGAGGAGCTTTGGCAAACTCGGTGTAGGTGATGCTGCCCACTTTGTCGGCTTCGATACGACCGGAAATAGGGTTTTTGATATTGGTGATACTTCCCTTGATATGTGCATCGATATTGCTACAGTCCTCGAAAGCACGGTCGCATTCCTTGTCGAAAGTGCAGTCTTCCAGTATCACATGATCCATATAGCAGAGAGGCTGTTCGCCGCTTATGTGGCAGCGCACCAACTTGATGTTCTTACTGTGCCATGCGAGGTATTCTCCGTTCAGTTCAGAATCATATACGGTTACATTCTCGCATTCCCAGAAGCTGTCTTTGGTGGTAATCTTGGCGTTGTGAATTTCTACATTCTGGCAGTACTGGAATACATATTTCGAGTCGCTTTCCAGTCCGTCCACATAGATATTCTTTGAGAACATGAATGGGTAAGTACCTTCGTGCAGTTTTACATTCTTGATTTTCAGTCCATCCACTTTCCAGAAAGTTTCGTCAGCATCCGTGATATTGACATTCTCCAGTTCGAGGTTTTTCATTTCCCTGAAGAATTTCGGTCCGTCAATAGTGCAGTCTTTCATCACCATATTGTTGCTGTACCAGATAGCAGATCGGCTTTCAGGGGCGAAATAGCAGTCTGTGATGAGAGAACCGTCCACGTGCCACCAAGGGTATTTGCCATAGAATTTGGAGTTGTGGCATTCTATGTTCTTGCAGCACTTGATACCTGATTCTCCATCAGTGATAGTGATATCTTCCAAACGGACGTCGTGCGCACCAAAGAGTGGGCGTTCACCACCGAAAGTTTTGTTTTTAATCAGTTCCATTTTTATTCTTTCTTTCTTTCTTTCTTTTATATTATGATTTGTCTTTCTTAATTCTTTACATGTTTTTTTGGAGAAGATTTCTCGATTCTTCCCATTTTGGAAAAAACAGAATGAATTTCCTCTATCAGCTGGGAGTTTTGTCTTTTCGATTCTTTTCCCCAATTCTTCCCATTTTGTAAAAAACAGAATGAATTTCCTCTATCAGCTGGGAGTTTTGCTTTTCGATTCTTTTCTCAATTCTTCCCATTTTGGAGGAAGAATTCTTTCTCGTTTGCAAAATTACAAAAAATATGCCAAAGTCACTTCATCTTTTTTACGGAAAAAATAACTATTATGGGCTGATCTTGAACCGGCAAGCCATGACCGTAATGGCATTATTGACAAGAACAACTAATGACAGTAATGACAATAACAGTAATGACAGATACAGTAATGACAGATACAGTAATGACAGTTTCTTTAAGGAATAAAGAAAAAGGCTGAATCGCAAGAAAACATCTCACAATTCAGCCCTATCTCATTCACTTATAAAAATTCTAAGAAGAAGAATTACAAGTTAGGGTTCATCTCTTTCCACTCTGCTACTGGAGGAACGATACCAAGCTCTACAATCTCATCGCGCATCTTGCAAAGGTGCTCGTAAGACTTAGCGAGGCTTGCAAGCTCTTCCTCAGTACCTGTAGGCTCTGTGAAGTGAACGCCAGTCTTGTCGATAGTAGTAGGCATAGCCATCATTACGTTCTTGAAACCGAGCTTGTCGTGGTTTACATAGCAACCTGCTGGCAATGTGAACTTCTCGCCACCCATAGCAGCCTCGATCATCTTAACTGCGTTGTAAGCTGGGCTCTGGAATGAAGAACGGCCACGGAGCTTGATGATGTTAGAACCACCCTGTACTGTGTGGTGCTTGATCTCCTCCCAACGCTCGTCAGAAAGACCCATCTCTGACAATGGCTTGCCGTCAACCTTAACCTGAGAAGCGAATACAGCCATCTGCTCGCCGTGACCACCATAAGTGTGAGCGCCAGTAACCTTATCCTGCTGTACACCGAACTCGAGAGCCAAAGCCTGCTGCAAACGAGTAGAGTCGAGAGCTGCGAGTGAAGTCAACTGATTTGGCTTCAAACCAGAGTGGATAAGAGCTGTCAAAGCTGTAACGTCAGCTGGGTTGAAGATAACAACTACGTGCTCAACCTCTGGGCAGTACTTCTTGATGTTGTCACCGAACTCAGCGGCGATCTTGCAGTTACCCTTGAGGAGGTCCTCACGAGTCATACCCTCCTTACGAGGAGCACCGCCTGAAGAAATGATATATTTAGCACCAGTGAAAGCCTCCTCTGGGTTAACAGTATAAGTTACGTTAACGCCTGGGAATGCACACTGCTGAATCTCATCGAATACACCATGAACACCTGGCTCGTAGATATCGTAGAGACAAATGTTTGGAGTAAGACCGAGCATCAAAGCGCTCTGAACCATGTTAGAACCAATCATACCGCCGGCACCGACGATCAAAAGCTTGTCATTAGTTAAAAATTCCATAACTACAATTTTTTATATTAAGTTGTTTATAAATTCTTTTTCTTAACTGCTGAAATCCCTCTCTGAGAGGTGTGGAACCTATCTGAAAGTATATTTACCTTCATTTTTCTTTTCCGACCGCAAAATTACTAAAAAGTAATGTAAAACGTGCATTTATTTGCGCTTAAATTTGTTGTTAATTCTTAAAATTATTATCTTTGTAATCTCTAATTAGCAAAATGCGTTCTGATGGAAAGAAAAATTCCTGCTTCCGGCTGGTTTTTATCGAATCTTTCAGTCGTTTTCGAAGATTCTACTGAATTATTTTGATGATTCTTTCTGTGATTTTTAGGGGTGATTCTTTCTGCACCTTTGGGGCGATTCTTCTGATGCTTCCTTTCCCTATATATATAATAAGGTGTAAAATGCTCAGAATGGAATCTCAGAGATGAAGATATCGCTGAGATTTAATCAGATGCAAACTAAGATGTATGACAGAGATTTAATCAGACGCAAATAGGATATGATAGAGATATAATCAGATGCAAATTAAATAATAGAGATAAAATTATGAATGAAATCAATCAGAGATTGGAAAGTTTGAGGGAAGTGATGCGCCGAGAGCATCTTTCTGCCTTTATTTTCCCAAGTACAGACGCTCATCAGAGCGAATATGTGGCCGATCATTGGCAGGGTAGGACTTGGATTTCCGGATTCAACGGCTCTGCCGGAACGGCGGTGGTTACTATGAAATCAGCTGCTTTGTGGACTGATTCTCGTTATTTCCTGGCTGCCGAGGAGCAGTTGGAGGGTACGGAATTCCAGTTGATGAAGCTGAAAATTGAGGGTACTCCTACTATTTCTGAATGGCTTGCTCAGGAATTGCAGGGCGAAAATGCAGAAGTGGGCCTCGATGGTATGGTAAATTCCTATCACGAAACGATGGGGCTGATAGCCGATCTTCGGAAGTCGGGCGGCATCACGGTGAGAACCAATTTCGACCCGTTGGGGCTGATTTGGACAGATCGTCCTGCCATCCCAGCCAATCCTGTAGAAATTCAGCCGATGGAATTTGCAGGAGAATCCGTTGCTTCCAAGATTTCCCGCATCCGGATTGCTCTCCGCCAGCGTCATGCCGACGGAATGCTTATTTCTGCGCTCGATGATATCGCCTGGACACTCAATCTCCGTGGCACAGATGTTCATTGTGTGCCTGTCTTCGTCAGTTATCTTCTCATCTCCTCCCAGCAGGTTTCGCTCTATGTGGATTCTGCTAAAATCAATGACGAGGTGAAGGCTTATCTGACTGAAAACGGCATTTCGCTCTATTCATATAATAAGGTGGCTGAAGGATTGGAGCGATATTCCGAGTATAATATCCTTCTGGATGGCGATGAAACCAGCTATTTTCTGTGGAAAACCGTGAAATGTCAGGAGATTATTGCTGGAAATTCACCTGTTCCAGCGATGAAAGCACAGAAAAATGATAGGGAAATCGCGGGTTTCCGACAGGCAATGCTGAGAGACGGAGTGGCGATGGTCAAGTTCCTGAGATGGCTCAAACCGGCTGTGGAGGCTGGTGGACAGACTGAAATTTCTATCGACCGCAAACTTACTTCGCTTCGTGCAGAGCAGCATCTTTTCCGTGATATTTCCTTTGATACGATAGCCGGTTATCAGGCACATGGCGCCATTGTTCACTATGAGGCGACGCCTGAAACGGATGACGCTCTCAAGCCGGAAGGTCTGATTCTGATAGATTCCGGAGCACAATATCAGGATGGAACTACCGATATCACCCGTACGATAGCGCTCGGACCGGTGACAGAGGAGATGAAGCACGTCTATACGCTGGTGCTGAAAGGACATATCCAACTGGAACTCGCCAAATTCCCTGATGGCGCATCAGGCACTCAACTGGATGCTCTGGCCAGGGAATGCATGTGGCGCGAGGGGTATAATTATCTGCACGGTACGGGACATGGAGTGGGGTCTTATCTCAGTGTACACGAAGGCCCTCACCAAATCCGTATGGAATGGAAACCCACTCCTTTGCGTGCCGGCATGACCGTGACCGATGAGCCGGGCCTCTATCTTTCAGGCAAATTCGGAGTGAGAATCGAGAATACATTATTGATAAAAGACTATCAGACGACGGAATTCGGCAAATTCCTGCAGATGGAATCCCTTACGCTTTGTCCTATCGACCTGACTCCGGTAGATTTCAGCATGCTTCAGCCAGAAGAAATCGAATGGCTCGATACCTATCATCGTGATGTTTTTGAAAAGCTTTCTCCTTATCTCGAAGGCGAAGACCTGGAATGGTTGAGGGAAGCAACGCGTCCGGTGGATAGAGTGATGTCTTCCGGCAGATAAAAGTTGTACTCCTGCATCTAAAAGCATGATTTTCAGCAGAAAATGAAGTTTTAGAGAGGATGAAAATGGGCTAAATGCCACAAAATGAACGATTTTGTGCAAAAAGTCGGCTAAAATCTTGGTTATTTGATAAATAAGATGTAATTTTGCACCCGCAAATTGTGGCATCGTGCCCTTTTCGCTCAGAAATTATAAGTTTAACATAATAAATTAAAAGCAAAAAAATGATTATTGTACCAGTTAAGGACGGTGAGAACATCGAGAGAGCTCTCAAGAAGTTTAAGAGAAAGTTTGAAAAGACAGGTGTTGTTAAGGAGTTGCGTGCTCGTCAGCAGTACGACAAGCCATCTGTTTTGAAGCGTCTCAAGATGGAACACGCCATCTACGTACAGCAGTTGCGCGCTAACGAGGAGTAATTTTACCGCCATCTTTGAGGATTTTCCTCGAGAATATCCTCAAAGTTTGGCAGAAAGATTAAAAAATCCTCAAAAAATTTGGTAGTTTGAAATAATTTCCTTAATTTCGTTGCCGTAAAAAGAATACGAGTAGCGTTATGTTGAATATTGATGGATTTTTGGACTATTTGAAATGCGAGATGAATCGCTCGCAAATGACAATAGACAGCTATGCGGAAGACCTTCGGGCCTTTGAGACATACTTCCAGAATCTGTCAGACTCCCTCACTTGGGAGACCATTGACTCCGACATTATCCGTAACTGGATGGAGGCTATGATGGATAAAGGCAATAAGGCATCATCTGTCGGTCGCCGGCTGAGTGCAGTTCGCACTTTCTACCGGTATGCATTGGCAAGGCATTATGTAGATACTGATCCAGCACATAGCATTCTGACGCCCAAAAAGGAGAAACCTTTACCGCAGTTCTTGAAAGAGAGCGAGGTGAATGAACTTCTGGACAGGCAGAAATGGGGTGAAGATTATGATAGCGTGCGTGCGCGTACTATTATAATGACATTCTATGAAACAGGTATGAGATTATCGGAATTGGTAGGACTTGATGATGAGGCGATCAGTTTTGTGAACCACGAAATCAAGATTACCGGCAAGGGCAACAAGCAGCGCATCGTACCTTTCGGAAACGAGCTTGATGAAACCCTCCAAGCGTATATTCGCTTGCGCAATCAGACCGTGGAGAGTCAATCTCCAGCCTTGTTCCTTTCAGATAAGGGAAAAAGAATGACGTCTGCCAAAGTAAGAGAAATCGTGAAGGAGTGCTTGTCAAGAGTATGCTCGTTGAAAAAGAAAAGTCCACACGTCTTGAGACATACATTTGCTACGGCGATGCTGAATCATGACGCAGGAATAGAAAGTTTGAAAAGATTGCTCGGGCATGCCCGGCTCTCCACCACGGAGATCTATACGCATACCACCTTCGAGCAGTTGAAGCGAGTTTATACAGAAGCCCATCCCAGGGCATAACCTTTTAAAATTGGAGGTCACTATGGAAATTAAGATTCAGTCGATTCATTTCGATGCTACCGAGAAGTTACAGGCGTTTATCGAGAAGAAAATCGCCAAGTTAGAAAAAACTTACGAAGATATACAGAAAGTAGAGGTGCAATTAAAGGTCGTAAAGCCTGCCACAGCCTTGAATAAGGAAGTTCACCTGGAAATCGCAGTTCCTGGATCGAAACTATTTGTTGAGAAGACATGCGATACATTTGAAGAGGGAATTGACCAGGCAGTGGATTCTATGAAGGTTCAATTGACCAAATTTAAAGAAAAAACAAGGAATCGATAAAAAAAACACGAAAAAATTTTGTGGATTCAAAAAATAGTTGTATCTTTGCAGCCGTTTTCCGATAGGTCGAAAACTTAGCCGTATTGCGGCTGTAAAGATTGCCTCTTTAGCTCAGTTGGCCAGAGCACGTGATTTGTAATCTCGGGGTCGTTGGTTCGAATCCGACAAGAGGCTCAAGAAAAAAAGAAAAGGGTGGTTACCAGAGTGGCCAAATGGGGCAGACTGTAAATCTGCTGGCTATGCCTTCGGTGGTTCGAATCCATCACCACCCACTTCTTTTGACTTGCGGAAATAGCTCAGTTGATAGAGCACTAGCCTTCCAAGCTGGGGGTCGCG
>ERZ1026862.972-NODE-972-length-18355-cov-5.711421_pt1 | contig 18355 bp, 17 predicted proteins | sample MGYA00380161_ERZ1026862 | MGnify/ENA primary metagenome ERZ1026862 (study PRJEB33269, sample SAMEA4719797) | human gut metagenome | biome: human-associated habitat; feature: organic feature; material: feces | place: Cameroon | collected 2013-10 ... | reverse complement strand
CTGGTATCGAAGGTATCGACGTAGGTATGGGTAACCTCGCATTTGCTGTTACTAAATGGGTAAATGACGGTTCTTCAGACTACAACCGTAACGTATATAAGCTCGACGCTCGTTGGAATGGCATTCCAGTTGGCCCACTCGGCACCTTAGATGTAGCTGTAATTTACGGTCTTCCATTCATTTCTGAACAACAGGAAGCAAAAGTAGATGGTGAGGCACTTGCAAAACGTGCAAACCGTGCTAACTCTGGTGCTCTCGTAACTTTAGACCTCAACACTGCTGTCAACTCTGATAGCGTAAACTTAATGAACCACTTCATTGTTCAGTACGGTACTAACGGTTTTGGTTACATTGGTCAAAACGACAACCACGCTGGCGACAACTACACTCCAGATCTTGATGTCGAAGGCGTACGTGTTATCGATTGGGGTACTTTAGATGCTGGTAACTTCGGTTTAGGCTATAGCTTCATTTGGGCTCACGTAAACAGTGGTGATGACCACATTGCTACCCCCTTTGGACAACCAGGCTACACTTGGACTACTGCTCGTTCTGGTTGGGAATACAGTGTAGTACTTCGTCCTGAATATAAGTGGACTGAATTCACTCGTACCACCCTCGAACTTGGTTACTCTGCTCAGAAGACCAATGGTAACGTTGCAGATGTTAAATATGAAGATCCTGATGTTTACAAAGTAACTCTTGCTCAGCAGTTCACCCCAGGTAAGGGCTTCTGGACTCGTCCAGCAATTCGTTTCTATGTTTCTTACATTGGTGGTGATGAATTTGCTAATGGCTGGGATGTAGGTTACAAGAACAAGAACAAGGACGGCGACGAATACCAGATTACCGTTGGTACTCAGGTTGAAGCTTGGTGGTAATCGTTTAACACGATATCAATCATAGTTTCTACATAAAGTAGTTTTTAGTATTTAGAAGGCCTTCGGGCCTTCTTTTTTGTTTTTATATGATTAAATTTACTGCTGAATGGAGAATTTATACCACCTTAATTCATGGTTCCTTTAATGCGACTAGAAGCTGTTATCAATTGGTAAAAGCATTGCTCTAAGTCAAGTCCATATTGTTGGTGTAATTTAGTTTTCTTGTAAAATATCCAATCCACCGCTATATGTTGCTAAAAATCCATGTTGCCCCTAACCGAGTTATCCACCACCAAACATGCCCTAAGCGCTAATTATGCACCGCCTATCATTTTTTTTAAATTTATGCACCACATGACGATTTTATCCACCATTTACAACCTAGCATAAATTTTTAAGCTTCTAAATTAGGTTAAATCTCGGCCAAATGACATGTTAAGGCCCCACTAATCCACACCTCAAACTCGCTAAAATTATTTCGTTACCAACATCCTTAAACTAAGTGTTTTTTAATGTAATAACGCCCAAAACGAGTTCAAAATAAGGTTTAGCTCCTATTTGAAGTACATTTTATCGAACTTGATCACAAATATAACCACCTTCATGTGGTTTAAAATGAACCACGCACCTGAGCAAATAGCACTCAGTTTTAATTTTATCCACAGAAAAATACGCTTTTATCAACAGCGTTATTAACTATTTTGGGGGATTGTTTATTTTGCAAGTTTTTTATTAAAATTTTTAGATTTTTTTTGGTTTTACCCTCTCAATACTATCCCCTCCCTAAAGTGGGCAGTTGTTATTGTGGTCCAAGTTAGCCCCCTCTTAATTTCATCTTAAGCTCAAACATTGTCATATGTACATGTATAAACATGAATTTTTAAGTTCACCCTCTTTGAGTTTCCTTCTTTACTTAAGTCCTTACGCTCAAGCAGAGACTTCTTTATATGGTATAATGCCCCAATATACCAAGTACTTTTGGAGTTATGGTGAGATGCCTACAGAAAGTAACAAAGCCAATAATTCAACCTCAACTATTAACCAATCACCAAAGAATAAGCTTGCTTCACCGGCTAAGCATGCAGACGCTTCGTCCGTCCGTTTAAAAGCGTTCATGTTCGCCCCCAAATATTGGCTTATTTGGCTTGGCCTTGCGGCCATGCGCCTTTGTTTACTCCTACCATATCCCCTTATCATGCGCATTGGGCGACTCCTCGGTCATTTAGCAAGAATCTTTATTCGCCGTCGCATTAAGATTGCAGAACAAAACTTTAAGTTGGCCATGCCAGAACTTAGCGACAAAGAAATAAAAGCCTATACTAAAGAACACTTTGCTAATGTTGGGATGGGTATTCTTGAAACTGGCATGGCTTGGTATTGGCCTGATAGACGTTTAAAGAAGCTTGTTCACATTGACCCCGAAGAAGAAGCTCGCGCCAAGGAACTCGCGGCCTCTAATAAAGGCATCGTCGTGCTTACTTGCCACTTTGTAACCCTTGAACTTATGGCCCGAATTTACGGCACCTTCATCAAAAAAGGGGTTGGTGTTTATCGCCCTAATGACAATCCTGTTATTGAATATTTACAAGTTAAAGGTCGTACCCGTTCCAACCTTTATCTAGTTGATCGTCATGATATGAAATCTACCCTTAAGGCTCTAATGAAAGGTTTGCCGATTTGGTACGCCCCAGACCAAGACTACGGACGCAAAGTCTCAATTTTTGTACCGTTTTTTGCGGTTAAGGATGCTGCTACCGTTACAGGTACCGCCGGCCTCGCGCGCATTAAAAACACTGTAGTCCAACCATCTTATACAATTAGACTACCTAATTACCAAGGTTACCAACTACATATCGACCCGATACTAGAAGATTTTCCAAAAGGCGATAATGAAGCTGACGCCACCACCTGTAATCAAGCGATCGAAGCGATGATTAGACAAGGGATTCCTCAATATATGTGGCTTCATAGACGATTTAAAACTCAACCCGACCCTAAAGCTCCGCCTCGTTACCAGCTTTAGCTCAAAAACTTTATGACCTTTAATTACGCCAAGACTAAACTTTATTGTCTTGGCGTAATTTTAGCTAAACTTTTCAGCCTAAATTCTTTTGCCTGTTTAGAGCAAACTTACAACCAAGTTCTTACAACCAAGTTCTTACAACCAAGTTCTTACAACCAAGTTCCTAGAATCAAGTTCCTACAATCAATTTTTTATAAACTAATAGAGTTTTATCAAAATAAATCTCATACCCCTAAGCCTCAAATATACCCCCTAAAAGAACTAAAGCTCTAAACAACGTCAAGGATGAAAGTTCGCCTAAATGATTAATTGGTAAATTTTGCTTCTTTTAGGTAAAATTTACGTTACACATAATGATTAAAATACAAACAACTGAGGTACGCTGTGAACAAAAAACTCCCGTTAATCGCTGGATTGCTGATTTCTTCAGCCCTATGTAATGTCCCTGCTTCGGCCCTTGAAATCACCGAAAACGAAGGACAAGCTAATGCTGAGACTGTAGTACTCCCTCTTTCAGCCCCAGCCCCGGCTAGCGCTGATAAAACTACCCCAACTGCTCCAGTTGCCTCCAAAGCTACCTCAAAAGCTCTAAGCGAAGCTAATGACAAGACCAAAAATAAATCAGATTCAGCCTCAAGTGCAGCTACAGTAGATCCTAAAACTCCAGTAGCATCTGAAGTTACAACCCCTGTTTCTGCTGATAAGAAAGTATTTATCACTGACAATGCCTATGTTTGGATGACTCGTGGCCCAGGCAAGCAGTATCGCCTCACCGGCACTGCACGCGCAGGTGACGAAGTTACTATTTTAAATACTCAAAATGGTTACCATCAAATCCGTCTTCCATCAGGCAAGGTAGGTTGGATTCCTAAGAGTGAAGTTCAACATGAAACTAGTTTCCGTGCCGAAGTAACAATGCTTCGCTCTGAAAACGAAGCTTTAAAATATAAACTTGCTAACATCGATAGCGAAACAGCAAGAGAACTAAAAGCGGCTAAATCTGAACTTTCTTCACTACGTCAAGAACGCGATGAATTAGCGAAAAAACAAGCAGCTGATTCTGCTAAACTCGCAAAAATCCAAGAACGCAATGAAGAACTTGAAAGCAAACTTGAAACCAAAGCTCAAGATATGCAATTAAGATGGTGGAAAGAAGGTGGGTTAATCGCCGGTATTGGGGCCTTAGCAGGCGTCATCCTAGTATATCTTCCCCGCCCACGTAGAAGACGTGAAGATTACTATTAATTTTTGAGGCTAAATCTATAAATTGGTAGTTTGGACTTTAGCTTGCCAAGATGACAGCTTTTACCTACATGCTTTAGTTTATGACTTACACCAAATAACCTAAATATTGGGTTTTACCTCGGGATAAGTTTCTTTAAAACGACATCATATAAGCATATATCAACCGTAGCTTAAGCCTGTAGCTTAAAATTTTTAGCTTAAAAAGCCCGCAAGTAAAATGCGGGCTTTTAACGTTTATGGGGCTAAATTTTTAGTAAACCTAAAGTCTCACTTTAGCTTAGCCCTAGGTTAAGTCCTTAAGCTCTTAGGAATTCTCCCCCACATAAATAGCCAAAGAAAATGGTAAGCTTAGAGCTTAGAGCTTAGAGCTTAGAGCTTATTAACAGTTTGCACTAAGTCATAAGCTTCAGCTAAAGTATCAATTACCGCATCAGCCCCGTGAGCTAAAAATACTTCTCACGCCTTTTGCCAAGTTGCCTCTTGGTCCTCAGCACTTAAACTTTCATATTGGGTTTTAGTAAGCCCTAAAACTGAACTACCAACGCCCAAAAAAACACTGTAAACTCCAGCCTTTTTACCTTCTAAAATGTCAGATACGGTATCACCAATTTTTATGACTGCACGTGCATCATCAACCTTAAGGCGTTTCATGTTTTCAAAATCATATATGGATAAGGATGACCTAAACCACCGAGCATATCAGGAGTTACCATTCTATATGGACTCTATCTTCTTAGGTTTAAGGCCCGCATAATGCCAAAACACAACCTAACTTATTTTCCTTGATAGTCATCGAGTTGTTTATGCGTAAATTCAACCCCACCGACAGAAAACACCACGCCGTCTCGGGTTATTTTGACAACTCGTAAAGCGCCAAGCTCTCCGCCTTCACGCATGGTTTTACCATTTAATACGATGCTTCTTTTATATGGATCTGACGAGAAGTTGTGCGAGCTATACACAAATGACGGCACTTGACGTTTAATTTGAGGTGGTAAGTCCCACACACTAAGCTCGGTTTTTGGTGGTTTGTTTTCTTTAGCCGTTATAATTTTAGCCGGCCGCCCACCTGTATCTTTAACCGCTTGGTTAAAGAGTTCCTCAACGCTCTTATGACGAACATTAGGAGTAGTTTCTTGACCTTTAGAAAAGTTTTCAGGATTAGAAGCATAATCATTTGTTGAGACTTCAAGCCCCTTAGGCTCGGTGGCCACTGAACTTGAGTCTTCTAACATCTGTTTTGTCCTAAAGCTACCACCAATTTGCGACACGTACTTAATCTTATATTCATGTACTTGTGATTCACCCACAAATGGATAAACCATCTTGTCGTTAGCTTGAGCCTCTAAAGCTAACGTTTTTTGTTTAATAATTTGCATTAACCGTGCTTTTTCCGTGGCAGCTAACGCTTTAACCTCACGATTACCACTCGAAATAGTCACGACCAAACTAATAATCGCAGGAATAAGTAAACAAGCGATATAAGTCGCTAATGTCTTAATTTTTTGGCTAGAGCCTTTAGAAGTCTTGCCGGAGTTGGGACCGAGGTTTTCAGCTTCATAATACAATGACATTATTAAATCCTACCTTGCGCTCTTGAAATTACTCTCTTGAAATTACTTTCTTGAACTTAGGTAGCTAAACCTAAAAAACAAACTTAGTTTCAAGTTTAGCCGCTTCATAATTGTTTTTTACAGTAATTCTTCAAGCGTAATTGAATCTTGACTTGATGATAAACCACCAGAGCTTTCCTGCCCTTTAGTGGTTCTATCAGTACGCTTAGAAGCTTTGGAAGTTTCTTGAGTTTGTAAGTTTCGATTTGGCGGTTCTACTTGCGCTAAACGCCCATTGACCCTTACCCCACCTTCTACGTAGCCTTCACCTTCGTTAAGAGTTCCCCCACTATTAACGATATTGGTAGCCACAGGCTTATCAATTACTTCGTATTTTTTAGTGGGCATCGGATGCTCAAAGCTTTGGTCATCATTAGCCTCATTAGCATCTAAGCCTACATTGTCGAATTCTTCAGTGTTAGTTGCCCCCAAACCATCGAGTGTTTCTGCCGAAACCGAAGAGTCTTCCACTTCAGCCTGTTGGTTTAAAGCTTGTTTTTTGCCGGAAAACACCTGTTTATTTAAAGCATTCTTGGCGCCTAATAAGTTAAGGTTAGCATCCCCAAATGGTTTAATGTTATCACGCTTAATCCCATGGCCCGTATCAGCAAAGGGTAATAAAACCCAGAGTGTATCCACCCCGGCAATCCCGTCAACCATAAGGCCATTATTAGCTTGTACTTCCCGCACCTTTTGGGCAATGGCACTATTCCAGCCGTTAAAACTCAAAGAGCTATCCATAAAGTACCCCGCTAACATTTGCGAGAGCAAGGTTTGGCTTTCTTTATTACTAGTGGACTTAACCATTTCTTCGCCTCCTGGTAAAGGCCAAAGCAAACGGTAATCACCTTCCATTGAACTTTCAACCCAAGCGCGTTCCACCACCCATTCACGCCCATTAAGAACTAACACGGCGTAAGTTTTACTTAACCCGGTCAACACAGCATAAAATGGTGTTAGATTGCTATCCATTAACTGAATCACTACAGGCACATTGTAGCGTTCTAACTCCGCGAGGCTCCCGCGCGCCGCTAAACATCTATACCCATTTCTAGCTAGCATCCGACAAGATTCTTCGATACTGCCCCCTTGAGCCGTCGAATTATCCACAAAGCCCCATTCGCGAACTAAATTACTCCAAGCTGATTCTTCTAAGGTGCTATTTAACACATCAGCTTCGTAACGCGCTTGCTCACGTTTTAACACTACATTTTTTTCTGCGGGATTGAGTGAATCTAAATATTCATTTTTAGCCGCTACGAGCTCAGAATCTTGCTTTAATAATTTTACTACTTTAGTGCGTAGTGACTCATCGTCCATAGTGTTGCAAACCCAACCTAAGCCGACCCCTAATACAAGTCCACTTACCCCTAAAGCCACATACTTACCTAAAGAAGAAAGTAATAAGAGACTACTTAATTTTTTCTTAGTAACTGTCGATAAGCTTTCGAGCCCTAAAACCTCTTGCGCTGCTTGCTTAACGTGTTTGGCTTCTACTGTATGCGATCTGTCCACAAAAGCGGCTAATAACGCCCGATCTGCAATCACATTTATAATGCGCGGAATCCCTTTAGAATAACTATAAAGCTTAGCTACCGCTCCATTTGTAAAAATTACTTGTAAGCAACCAGCTGATTGCAAACGAAAGCGTACATACGAATCAACTTCCATGACGGTAAGAGGTAGCAAATGGAAGCGCGCCGTAATACGCTGGGCCAACTGACGTAAATGTTGTTGTTTAAGCTTTTGAGCTAATTCAGGTTGCCCAACTAATACAACTTGTAATAACTTAGTGTTGTTGGTTTCAAAATTAGTCAGCAAGCGTACTTGCTCTAAGACTTCATCACTTAAGTGCTGCGCTTCATCAATTAAAAGCACGGTTCTTTGGTTATTATGCGCGCAGCTTAGTAAAAAATTATTAATTTGTTCTAGCAGTTCACGTTTAGATGCCCCTTTGGCCAATTGAAGCCCAAAGCCTTGGCAAATAGCTTCGAGCATTTCATTGACACTCAAATCGGGATTATAGATCGCAGCGTATCTAATTTCCGGAGGTAGGCTTTGAATAAGCGTACGCACGATTACCGTTTTACCCGTGCCAACTTCCCCTGTAAACAATACAAAGCCCCCAGATTCTCTGGTGCCATGTTTAAGGCTAGCTAAAGCCTCACGGTGATGTCGACTAAGATAAAAAAACTTAGGGTTGGGTGAAATGCTAAACGGAGCTTCACTCAAACCGAAGAATTCCTTGTACATACTACTATCCACATTTAATATAAATAAAGGAGTCGTCAAAACTTCTAGTTAAAGACGTAATAGGATACATTTTAACACGTTCCACTAATTCTTTTTTAAGTGCTTTTAAGAAGAAGGCAAAAGGTAAAGCTACCACACAATATTAAAAAGGCTTTTAAGCTCGTGCCTAACCTAAGGTTATCCTCCCAAGCTTTTCATAATAAATCATAGCTTTAGTTTTGGCTAAAAGGCCCGAAACTTGAAATAAGTTTTAAAATTAGTTAAAGTTGAGCCAATTATCACAAGGGTTTTCCCCCCAATAATTGTCTATTTAAAAGCATATTTTAGCGCATATCAAACCCACACCAGCCGGAGGCCTTATGAATATTTACCTAGTTGGAGGAGCAGTCCGCGATCAACTTTTAGGCATTAAAGGAAGCGATCGCGATTATTGCGTTACCGGCGCCACTCCCCAAGAAATGCTCGATTTAGGCTTTCACTGCGTGGGGCAAGATTTTCCGGTTTTCTTACACCCTAAAACCGGAGAAGAATATGCTTTAGCGCGCACTGAACGCAAAAAAGGCCATGGCTATAAAGGGTTTGAATGCCACTTTAGCCCCGAAGTCACCTTAGAAGAAGATTTAGCGCGTCGTGATCTGACCATAAATTCTATTGCGCAAGACGCGAACGGCCAACTCTATGATCCTTACGGTGGTGTGGCCGACCTAGAACAAAGAATTTTACGCCACACTAGTTGCGCATTTGTGGAAGACCCCTTACGAGTTTTACGCCTCGCGCGCTTTTATGCCCGTTTTGCCTATCTTGGCTTTAAGGTTGCCCCCGAAACCCAAGAATTATGCGCTCAAATTGCCGCTTCAGGAGAACTTGAACACTTAACTCCAGAACGCATTTGGACCGAAACAGAAAAAGCCCTCAATACTAAAAATCCAGAATGTTACTTTTTATTCTTAAAAGAAACTGATGCCTTAAAACATATTTTTCCGCAACTCGACGCTTTAAGTTTAGTCCCAGAAGATCCTAAATATCATCCTGAAGGCAATGTTTTTGCGCATTCTATCTTAACGCTAAAGGAAGTAGCCAAACTTACTACACGCCCTGATGTGCGCTTAGCTATGTTACTCCACGATCTAGGTAAACTTGAAACCAAAGTCGACGCTAAGCCTAAGCCTCATTTTGGGCATCGTAACTGCGCCACTGCCCATATCAAAGCTCTCGCTAACCAAATCAGAATGCCTAAGGCCTACGAAAAATTAGCCCTAGCCATTGCCTTTAGCCATCGTTACGTGCAACTTTTAACGGCCGAGCCCCAAGAATTAGAAGAAATCTTTACTAAATGTGGTGGTTATCAGGAACCCTTTCGCATTGCCCTGCTCACGCTATGCTTAGTCGCTGACTATCGTGGAACCCTAGCCCCAAAGCCACAATGTTTTATGGCCCCATATTTTATGCAATATATATTTGACCGAGCCCTTAAAATAAAGGCAGAACAAGCTATAAACGAAGGATATAAAGGACCCGATATCGGTAAGAGAATGACTGAGCTACGACGGGAAGCAATTGCGAAAGCTCAGCATGAGCTAATTAAAATTTATGGCCACACCGTGATGTAGATGCGACCTTGGGTGTGGGCTTAATTTAAAACCCCACACCCAATTAAGGCGACTAAAAACAGTCCTAAAAGTACGCGGTATATGACATAAGGCAAAATGCCAAATTTGTTTAAAAAGTCCATAAAGAACTTAATCACCAAATAAGACACCACAAAAGAAACAAACGCCCCGATAAGAGAATCGCTTAGTGTTGCGGTCCCGGGCGCATCCCCTTTTATGAGTTTTACAAATTCAAGCCCCCCAGATAACACGATTACCGGAATGGACAATAAAAAACTAAAACATGCAGCTCCGCGGCGTGACATCCCCACAAAGAAACCAGCAGTCAAGGTAATACCGGAACGAGAAGTCCCCGGAATTAAAGCTAACGCTTGAGCTACCCCAATCCAAAGCACTTGACGCCAAGTCATGTTGGCAGTTTCTACACAGCCTTCTTCCATAGTTTCAACTTGATGAGCATTTTTTCTGAGGCGATCTGAAACATATTCCGCAATAAGCAACAACCCCGCAAAAAACAAGGTCGTAAAAGCAATAACTTGATAACCTCTTAGGTACTGTTCAATCAAATCATCGAACAACAAACCGGCTAACCCACAAGGGATAGTCGCCACGGCCATAAATAAGAGAATACGGCAATTGCCATCAAAACTCCCTTTACGCCGTAAAAAATTGAGCACCGAAATACAGATATCACCGACTAGATTTCTAAAATAAATAAGTACTGCGAGTAAAGAACCAATATGTAAAGCCACATCAAAAGCCAAACCTTGATCCGGCCAATTTAGTAACTCTCCTGGTAATATGAGGTGAGCTGAACTTGAAACCGGGATAAACTCAGTCAGCCCCTGAATAATAGCTAACACTATTACTTGAATAATAGACATAAAGATGTTCCTTAACACAATTTAACGCATGGTGTGCCAATGTAACGCCATCATACTAGAGTAACGAATTTTTACTAAAGTACCATCATCATAGCAAACATTAGTCACCTCTACGAAAGTTAAACCACATGGTTTTTGTAGTTCGTAATTTGGTTTATAATATCAATTTTAAAACTAAAACCTTGGATTTGAAGCTTGAAAGTTTAAGGTGCGCTCTTGTTTTAAGCTTAACTCTACAATCGAAAGTTAACTCTGCAACCAAAGTAAACCTTATAACCAAAGTCAACTCAAAGCTCTAGCCCAATACCCTTGACTAACTCCCCCTAACCCTATCTAGTTTAGGTTCACAATTAATTGTTCCCCCATAAAAGGCACTGCTTTAAGTTCCTTTAAGGGTAAAGTTGATTGAGTCGCTAATGCTTCATAAGTTAAATCACTACCTGGCAATAACTCTAACGGCGCAATTTCCGCGAGCGGACGCAACACAAAATCATATTTATGAATGTCACTACGTGGTAGTTCAGGGTCACTTGAAATCACTTCATCGTAAGTTAAGATATCAATATCAAGCAAACGCAAGGAACACTTTTCTCCACTTGGGCTTATCCAAAGTTCCCGCCCTAAAGAACTTTCAAGAGCTTTTAATCGAGCTTTAAGTTCTAATAATTCTAAAGCTGTTTCCCCTGCCAGCACCGAGTTATAAAACTGAGGCCCACGGGCATGACCACGGGGTGTACTTACATAAATATTTGAAGCCTTAGTGATCGTGACAAATTCTTGCAACTTTAAATAAGCATGGGTAAAAGCCAAACGTCGACAAATGTTAGAGCCTACAGCCAAAAAAATCTTATGCATTTTGAACCTTAGGATTAGTTCTAGTAACTCTAATCCCACAATAATGAGCTTTAGTAAGAATATCTGGTTTCTTTAAAGTTAACACTATCTGGCGAAGAGTTGGGCCATAACGCTTAAACAAACCATCTATCATCAAACGGGCTAAATACTCTAAAGTTCCAGCTTTAGTTTCTTGGGCTAAGTTTGCTAAAAACTCCGCTGCGTCTGCGTAGCTAATACTTTGGGATAAATCAAAGTCTGTTAAGGGGAGATTCGGCGCGCAATAAAACTCAAAAGATAATAATAAGGTTTGCGGAGTAATGCGCTCTTGAGGCAAAATCCCAATAATACATGTAATTTTATAGTCATTAAGTAAGATGACATCACTATCGTTAACCCCACAAGGACTAACCTTTAATAATTCATCCGTAGCTTTAGAAGTTACAATAGACACTATTTGGTTGCTCCTTAAGCCTGCGCCTCACTTTTGGTATTAGCATCAGCGGAAACGGATTTTGTCTTTAAAGTATCAAGTGGCCATCTTGGTTTTACTTCAACTTCAAGGTTAGCTCTCGTGCCTAGTTTAAACCGGAACATCCCAGCATACGCAATCATGGCGCCATTATCGGTACAAAATTCAATTCGTGGGTAGAAAATCTTTCCCCCTAAAGAATGCATGAATTCCGCCATTGATGCTCTTAAACGTTTATTAGCACTCACCCCACCGGCTACTACTAATTGTTTATAACCAAGTTTCTTTAAGGCGCGACGTACCTTGATCATTAAAGTATCAACCACAGCTTCTTCAAAAGCTAAAGCAATATTAGCTTTAGTTTGTTCATCCGCATCCCCATCACAGTTAGCAATAGTGTTGGCTGCAAAGGTCTTTAACCCGGAAAATGAAAAATCGTAATTAGGGCTATCAGCCATTGGTCTTGGGAAATGGTAAACCCCACTTACGCCCTTAGTTGCAAGTTTGGATAACAACGGACCACCTGGGTAAGCTATACCAAGTAATTTAGCAGTTTTATCAAAAGCTTCCCCCGCTGCATCATCAACAGATTGGCCAATAATGTTATAGTCACCTGGAGCCTTGACATCGATAATCATGGTGTGCCCACCAGAAACTAACAGCGCTAAATAAGGAAATTCTGGTTTGTCTTCTTCAAGCATCGGCGCTAATAAATGCCCTTCCATGTGGTTTACCGGAACTGCTGGTACGCCCCAAGCATAAGCTAAACTATGCCCTACGGTGGCCCCCACCATTAAAGCCCCAACCAAACCAGGGCCCGCAGTATAGCAAACTGCATCTATATCTTCTGAAGTACTGTGAGCCGAAGCTAGAGCTTGGCGCACCAAACCAGAACACATTCTAATATGATCACGACTTGCAAGTTCAGGCACCACCCCGCCGTATTCAGCGTGGACCTTAATTTGAGTAAATAGTTCGTGACTTAAGAGTCCAAGCTTATCATCGTAAACCGCTACCCCGGTTTCATCACAAGAACTTTCAATTCCTAAAACGCGCATACCTTGATCCTACCGAACTATAATGAAAGCCTAAAAATTACCATATTACTATTATAGCGCAAAGCCAAAACTCATAAACATAACTCGTACTTATAAGCATCGGTCGTTATTTAAAAAGTCTTAAAACCCAACTCATACTTTAAACCAATAGAAAAACACTTTTATCCTTACATAGACTTAGCTAACTACGTAAGCTAATGAGGCGCTAAAAAACGTGTTAGTTGTTTATTTTAGCTACTTTCACATTTAGATTCAGCCATTTTTACGAGTTTTACTCGCCTAAAAAAACTTGCAACAAGGTTAATCAAAGTAAGCACTCAAAAACAAAAAAACGAGCTACCTAAGCGCCGTAACCAAGCCAAACAGGCCAAACAATCTAGGCCCCCCCACAACCACGACTTAATAATAAATGGTTCTATTCTTCCGGCGCCTATTGTCTATTTATATAGCATGGATAAATCCATTTACTTGTCCCGCGGTTTAAGCTTTAAACTTTACTTAATGTTTAGTGGCTTCATGTTTAGTGGCATTACGTTTAGCTATACACATTTAGCTATAAACGTTAAATACAGTCATTAGATAAGAAGCTAAAAACTCTTTTTACAATTATGGCTAAGGCCATTTTTAATGAAACTTACATGAAATTTAGCGTAAGCGACATTTTTAACTCAAATCCCCCTAGCTACCCCCCTTAGCTAGAATTAAATTTGCTATCGCCCCAAACTCCCCCAAAGAACAAATATTTAGCTCAAACATTGTTACTTTCAGATTTAAAAACAACTTATTAACAAGTTTTAGGCCAAATATACACAGGTTTAAAAAAACTCAACCCCCGTATTATCAACCTTTAACCCAACTTATCCACAAATAACCCTCAAAACAGAGAAAATGTCTGGCGCATTTTCCGCTTTTGCAAAAACTAAATAATAAAGTGACTTACAAAAAGGTCAAAAAGTATTAAAATCCACGCAAATTTTTTGAATTTTTCGTCACGTTGAGAAATTCAAGTAACTAAATCATTTAACACAGAGGTGAGTGGCACATGCCAGTAATTAAAGTACGTGAAAACGAACCATTCGACGTAGCACTTCGTCGTTTCAAGCGTTCATGCGAAAAAGCAGGTATCTTAGCAGATGTACGTAGTCGTGAATTTTATGAAAAACCAACTACCGTTCGTAAACGCGCTAAGGCTTCAGCTGTTAAGCGTCACGCTAAGAAGTTAGCTCGCGAAAACGCACGTCACAGCCGTTTATACTAATCAACGGTTTTAGAAACTTACTTTTATAGGTCTTAGAGAAATGTCATTACGTGAAGATTTAAACAGCAAGATTAAAGCGGCGATGATCGCAAAAGACAAGCCACGCCTTGCTGCCCTTCGTTTACTGCTCTCTGAGGTTAAAAAAGTCGAAGTTGACCAGCGTATCACACTTGACGACAGTCAGATCATCGCTATTGTTTCCAAAATGGTTAAACAACGCGAAGATTCAGCTGCACAGTATGCTAGTGCCGGCCGTCCTGAACTTGCAGAAGAAGAAACTTTTGAAGCTTCTGTACTCCAGGAATTCATGCCAACTCCTTTGTCTGACGCTGAAGTAGCAGACCTTGTAAAGAAAGCAATCGCTGAAACCGGCGCTGCTTCTATGCAAGATATGTCAAAGGTAATGGCTTTCCTTAAACCGCAAGTTGCTGGTCGTACCGATATGGGTAAGCTCAGCAAGCTCGTAAGAGAAGCGCTCTAGGAAAGGCTTTTTAGCATCAAGAGATAATACCGAAACCGGCCCGCGTGGCCGGTTTTCTTTTTGGTTACACGCTTTTTAGTATTAACTTATTTGCAAGCTCTTCTTAACTACCTAAGTTACTCTTCCCCTTTACGCCCCATCCCCTTTTTACGCTCCATCACCTTGTACGCTCCATCACCTTGTACGCTCCATCACCTTGTACGCTCTATCACCTATTACGCCCTATCTTCCCTCAAATCACCATTTACTTTAAAATATCATTTAATCATCCATCTTTGACGCAAAATAAAAAGGCCTTGGTTAACCCAAAGCCTAATCTAATTGTAGCTTCTAATTTTGTAATAGCTTTAAATACTTTGAGCTTTAACCCATGCTAAATTTAATCCCTAACCTAATACTTACGTCCTAATTTTTTGTAGGCTGAAACGAGATTACGGCCCCGTTTTAATTTCATTAGCGCTTGCCCTGTTTCGTTTTTTTCAAGCATAAAGAAGTCGATCAAGCCATTTAAACGCTGCACTTGGGCGTACACTTGCTCTACGTTTGTGATTTGAGTCAATTCACCTGTTGCCACTAAATCATGCACGACTAAAGCGAGCTTTTGGTTACACTTTTCGCAGTCCTTAATAACCTCTAATATTTCCGCATTAAGCGCCATTAAAGTCTCACGATCACTAGAATCAACTTTAGCGTGCTTAGCTTTAAGTTCCGCAATTTTTTGGAGGCGAGACTCTAAATAGGTCAAGCAGTTATCAAGCTCTGAATTCATAGTAGGTTCACTCATCACAGTTCCTCACAACTTTTGCTTAGCCTGTAAAATTAGAAATTGGCTTTAAATTAGCTTGTTAATTACTTATGCTCTTGCGCTTCACGCTTAGCTTCTTCTTGATTAAGACGGCTTCTTTCAGCGTAAGCTTTGTCTTTTTCAGATTGTGGGATTTTATCCCAAGCCATTTTCACTGGTGCTAACAACTTAATAACTTCATCAAGTGGAGCCGTATCTAGTGATAGGGAAGCATCTAACAAACGTTGTTTGCAATATTCATATAAGTCATAGAAAGTCTGAGAAACATCACCTAGGCTCATATCAAGACCAGTTTGTAGCCCTGTTAAAATTGCCACGGCTTTATTAATCTTGTCGGACTTTACTTCAAGGTCTTTACGTTCAATCGCCCCTTTAGCTTGAGCAATACGTTCAAATAACCCTTCATACATCATAGAAACAATGCGGTGTGGGTCAGCCACTGAAAGTTCTGCTTCCAAATTAGTGGTCTTATAAGCCTTTAAATTTCTGCCATACATAGCTTTGAATTCCTTTTTGTACTCCGAGGCTTGCGCCTCGCCCAATCTTCACGGTGTGTCTTTACATTTAATTTGGGTTTTTTAGAAAGTTTTCTAGAAAGAACTTTAGCACAATTTTTTTTAACACAGTATGACTGCTTTCATAGGTTGTGCACTTTGCATAAAAAAACCGCAGTTCCTAAGTAATTTTCTTAAGAACCACGGCTTTTTTAGGTTGAGCTTAGGTTTAGCCTGCCGTCATTACATGGGAAAAAACCACCTATAATCAGCGCTCAAATTATGATTTTGAGCTACTAGTTGATGACATAGCACTTGTTAAGTAAGAAAGAGAGGTATTCATACTTGCAATCATAGAGTCCAAAGAACCGTATTTAGCACGTAAGCTTTCTTCATACTTTTCAAGGTAAGTAGCAGCTGCATCTTCCTTATTGGTATAGTCCTTAATGGTTGAATTTAAGCTATCTTCACGTAATGCTAAGATCCCACCACTCTTAGTGTAGCTATTAAGCCCATTACTTAACTGCTTACACAAACCATCGTCCCCACTAAAAGCCGCTACTACTTGTTCATAATTGTTTTTTAGAGCATTTTCGAACTTGGTGCTATCTAAGGATAAATTACCATCATTATCCATCTTCACCCCCATTTCGAAAATACTACCCATTTCCGGATTACCGGTAGTAAATGATGAAATCAAACCACTCATCATCTGCTTAATCACGTCACAAGTGCTATCACCTGCCAAATAGCCACCGTCATCGTTTGAGGCGCCATCGGTATAGGTATTGCGCTTTGAGAGGTTATCAAGGTTAGTTCTTAAAGAGTTATAGGTATTTAAGAAATCTTCAACCATACTCTTTAAAGCCCCGGTATCGGTACTTACAGTTAAAGAATCGGACTTATAACCGGTAGAAGTAGTGCCGTCACTATTAGTAATAGTTTCAGTATCAGATAAACGATTAACTGTTATAGATAAGCCTTTAATCTTGTCGTCAAAGACATTGGTATCAGAAGTAAGTGTAACCCCATCAACGTCAATTTTGGCATCTTGCCCTACATGCACCACGTCCATGGCCCCAGTCTTTTGGACATTACCATCAGCATCTTTAGTGTGACCTGCAGTAAAAGCATTAAGCTTATCACTACCAGTTGCGGTTACAGAAAAGTTACTAAACTTATCCCCGGTTTGGCCTGAATCGAGCATAAAACGGGAAGTACCGTCTGCAAGCGTCATGATGTTAGCACTCACCCCGAAGTTTTCAGCACTAGAGTTAATTTTTTTACGGAGGCTTTCTAGGGTATCTTCCTCATCAACCTCTACAGTAAAGGTTTTAGCGTCGTCGCCTTCCCCAATACTAAAGGTCAAACTACCAGCTCCTAAAGCTGCAGTTGAGTCAGCAACGGCAGTTGAATAACTAGTAGTAGAAGCAAGCTGAGTTACAGTTACATTGTAACTACCGTTAGAAGCATCATCTTTAGTACTACACGTAAAGACCGGATCATCAGTGCTCTGCTTAATCGTTACAGAACGCTTGTTGAAGGCATTTTCTGAAGTCATCTTATCAAGCATGTCTTTAAAAGTACTAAGATTGCTTTTTAACTTACCAACCCCAGTAAGTTCAATCTGAGCATCTTCCTTTTTAGTAGTATACCTTGAGGCATACTGCGCTTTTTTGGCTTTCACACTCGCGGTAATGATGCTTTCAAAGTCAATACCGGATGCTGCACCTGCTGATGTAATTGTAGAACCCATAATTACCTCCTCGCCTTATCCTTAAGCATCATTATCTAAGAAAATGCCCTTAAAGTCTTCCGATGACACGCCCTGCATTTCAGAACGGGTCTCGCAAATTCTCTTGGCCCGCTTGATAAATTCTTCAGTCGGGATCTGTCTTATAACTTCATCCGTATTCTTGTCGGTCACAGTGACAATAGTCCGGTTTAAGTCTTTTTCAATCGAAAAGCTTAACCCAAAGCCACGAGTAAGCTCTGAGAGCTTATCCGCAAAACGAGCTGCATCTTCCTCTTCACTGGCTTTTTTCTTAGCCAATTCCGCTTCGTTGGCGGCCATTTGGGCAGCTGATTGAGTTCTACCTTCTTCTTTTACTTTTTTACCGGCAACATTATCCTTATCATTAACCGCCTGGGCTTGACTAGCTACTTCTGAAGCCTTAGTGGTTTTGCTATTACCTAATGTTGCAGCCAAAGCGTCAACATCTTTGGCTACTTGACTATTTTGTGGTCTAGTCTGAGCTGCATAATCTGCAGAGGTGCTTACAACTTGAATCATAATCCCTCTCCTTTTCTCTCGGCGTTTCTATTTTCTTCTTCAAGCTCTGGTAAAATTTTAAAGCTTCTTAAAGCTCCACTTGAAAAGTTAATAGGTTAATAATTGTTTTATCTTTTAGTTATATTTTAAGTTTAAGTCTTTGGTTTAAAGC
>ERZ1026862.971-NODE-971-length-18370-cov-54.744636_pt1 | contig 18370 bp, 9 predicted proteins | sample MGYA00380161_ERZ1026862 | MGnify/ENA primary metagenome ERZ1026862 (study PRJEB33269, sample SAMEA4719797) | human gut metagenome | biome: human-associated habitat; feature: organic feature; material: feces | place: Cameroon | collected 2013-10 ... | reverse complement strand
AAGGGACTATTTGATTAATTAATTAACGTGTCCAATTTTTATTGGACACTAATGACATTATATTGATAATAACCAAAAAGCATCATGGCAAACAATAAGTTACATAGTTGGATCAAGAATATACGCATGGAATGGGGATTCGACAGCTTGGCTGCTATCAGCCGTACCGCTGCTTTCGGAACCATCGTCGCTCTCGGCAGCATGCTCTGCAGCTGCAACGACTTGATGCACGATGACCTACCCTCTTGCGATATGGGAGTTGACTTGCAGTTCAAGTACGACTACAACGTGCAACGTGCCGACATGTTCAATGATCATGTAGGCGGAGTTAGCGTGTTCGTATATGATCAGCAGGGTAAATTCATTACTCGCCAAGATGCCTACAATAGTGCAACATCGCAGCCGCTGAAAGACCATAACTATACCATGCGCCTGAATCTGGAACCGGGCAAATATCGCTTCGCCACCTTCGCCTTCCAGAAGAAATACGAAGAAACCCGTACACATAATGGAGCCAAATTCCAAATCGCCCTTCCCGAGGAAGGCAGCGACATCAAGGAATTAAATGTAAGGCTCGACCGCACCTCTCCTAATCGCAGAGATGCCCAAAGCCCTGACGGCAATGTCCAGGAGGATCATCCTGCTGTCGTAGAGAACCTATCTCTCCCACTCGATACACTCTGGCAGGGACTCAGTGACCAACTCGTAGAAGTAAAAGACTTACAGGTAACAAAACATACCATCAGCCTCGTCAGAGATACCAAGCAGCTCACCATCCGACTGCATCAGCTCAACGAGCCTACCAACATCAATGCCGACGACTTCAGTTATCAGATAACCGATGCCAACGGCTACATCAACTACGACAATTCCCTCCTCCCCGACGAGGAGTTAAGATACACTCCATACAAGACATGGACCACCGAATTCAAGGATCAAGATGGCAAGGTAACAGAACGAACAGCCATCGCAGCCCTGATGTTCAGTAGAGTCGTACTTCATCCCGTAACCGAGAACGACAAGAATGCGATTCTCAGCATCTGGAACAAGAAGACGGGCGAAGAGGTGGTCCGCATCAATCTTGCCGATTGTCTCGCCCAAGGCAGAGGAGCCTTCGAGAATATGAACTATTCTGCCCAGGAATTCCTGGATAGAGAATACGACTACAAGCTCGACTTCTTCCTCAAAGGCGACCAGTGGCAGTATATGCAACTCGGCATCTCCATCCTCGACTGGAGCAAGCGCATACAGCGTGCCGACTTATAATCGTAAATCATTCATCGAGATGGAAGCATCGAGATGGAATAAGTAAAAGGTAAAGTTATCATGAGAAGATTTCATATCTATATAGGTTTCATAGTTTGGTTGTTGACTAGTTTATTTGCAGTTAGTTGTACCGACGAGTTGGAGGGTAACGGATTTACCCCCAACTCGTCAAGCAACCTGCACGTGCTGGTACCAACCGTGCTCAGTGCGAACGGCGATGATTTCAGCGGCAGTTCTTCTGAGGTTCCTACCTATAATGCCACGGTAGATGAATGCCAGATCAATGATCTTCGTCTCTACGCCTTTCCTGTAGATGGTAAAGGTAAGCTCGTAGCTGAGAATCTTCCTGCGCCATTGGCAAGCATGATGGTAGAGCAGCATATTGCTAACTATCAACTCAATATCGAACCGGGTACTTACCATATCTATGTAGTTGCCAATATGAGTGATGTATTGAGTGGTCAGACTATTGAGACAGAAGATGCACTCAAAAAGGTAGTGCTGAATTATGGTGTCGGAACAAAACCAGGTATGCCTGTCTGCACGAATATCCCGATGATTTATGAGCCAAAGAATATCAATGGTGACATCAAAGAAACGATTATAGAAAAAGGCGGTGATAAATATACAGAGATAGCAGCTAACCTGAAGTTTACATGTGTAAAGGTTAAGCTCAATCTCATTATGGATCCATCTGCGAGCGATAATCTTTATGACAAGAGCTATCGCATAACAGATATTGCAGCACAGAAGCTCACTCCTTCTACCCATTTATTATGGGATGGTAAGTTTACCCAAGCTGGAGTTACTTCTGAATATGCTAAAGGCATAGATACACCTCTTTATAATAGTACTCCTACAAGCGAAGCAAGCAAAGGATGTTATTATCAGAAAGGAGAATATGATATCAATGAAGCCAATGCTAACGAAAATAACAAGGATGTGGTAACTATTACAGATGCTACCAAGAAGGGTACAGCAGACCCAACAAACGATAAGCAGTGGCTCTTTCAAGGTACCTACTATCTGCCAGAGCGTTATATCTCAAAGGAAGAGGAACAGTCGGTATTGAAGATTTCCGGTATAGTTAACAACAGCAACAAGAATCAATATACCATTAAGCTGGGACATAAGCAGAATGCTTCTGATGCTCTGCCAACATTCCCTCGCGGCACCTATTATGAAATTACAGGTAAGCTGAAAAGCTATGGTGATATGGATCTTGACTGTAATGTAAAGGTGGGCGACTGGTCTACAGTAGATATCAATGCAGATTTCTACCATACCACCTTATGGGTTAACAAGACCAAGGCAGAAGTCTCTTCTGCTGAGGAAGATACCATCTCTTTCCAATCCAGCGAAGCTGTTGTAGAGTTTGGCTGCATTGACACCAAAACTGTTGGTGGAAAAGATGAGAAGGTTATCATCGAAACAAAGAGAGATGGCAACAATATCATCTTTGGTATCAACCCAAATATACCAATAGAAGAGTTTCCAAAGAACTCTTCAACAGGAAAAAGAGATGGAACAGCTAGAGTTTATTTGATGGCAAACAACATCAAGAAGTATATTGAAGTACACTATGATGTTACCCCTTATTTTAAGGTGAGCCCAAAGAACGTAGTTATCTATTGGGGTAAGGATCCTGATGAAAAGCAGGTTCTAGAGAAACACTTTGTGGTTGAAACCAACTTGGGTGGACTGAAAGCATATCAGAACATCAATGGTACACTAACAGAAAAAGCTTCCGGATCTACAGCACAAGTTGGTGATGCACCTTCTCGTCTGCAGATAAGTTATGATAATACTCCTGTAACAGAGAATGGAATAACAGTATATGGAAAGTACGTGATGAAGGTAAAGGAAACAGTAGATCCTAAGACGACTACTGTTTATAACTTCACACTATCTCCGCTGAAGAACATTTCTGGTGACGAGGTAAAATCACAAGATGTTACAGTTACAGTAAAACCGGAGTTCGGTCCTTATCGTATCTACATGCGGGCTATCAATGATGTGTATAGTTGGAGTGGAGCTACAAATACCGATACTGATTTGGAAGCACAGTTGAAAGAACAGCTACCAGAATATACTGGTACAGGTAATCACAATTTCAACTGGGATGATGGATGGTTTTGGGAAAAAGATAAATGGGCTGGTGATGAAGAAATCCATACCACAAAGCATCATATGTATATGTACACTCAGATGGGTGAAAATACATCTAATACTCCTAATATGCCTACATGGGGTTTTACAAACAGTTTCCCTGGTAATGAAATGACTGGCGACGTTAATAATGCAGGATGGTATTATATAGATATGGACAAAGATGCAAAAAGTAGTTTTACGGAAAATAAAGCAGAAGGCGAAAAGTCCATCAAGCCAGGACAAACCCTCGTCATGTTTGGTAATGGCGATAATGCTAGTAATGGTGGTTGTACACCTCACCGTTTCCCACATCACATGGATGCTGGTATTCCATTATTCAACTACGAAGATCGTGAAGGTTGGTATCTATATGACCCTACATGTATACCATACTATAAGGTGTTTGATGATAAGCCTACCATTATAAATGTAAATTACGTGATATATACAAAATCACAAATCACCTGCTGGTTTATCGAATTTGGATGCAAAGGAACAAATAATAGCGTAAAAGATGGTTCATACACATTAAAAGGCTGGCCAGCTAATTTTAAAGAACATCATACAGATGTGGGTAATGGTTGGTATCGTTCAGTAATCAACCTTAAGGCACCGAAGGGAGAATATGAAAAGGCTATTAAAATAAGCTTTGGAGCTAACAATGACCACCTTCTCTTCAATGGTGACAGCTACGAGTGCAAATACGATGCAACCAACGGATACCAGATATTCGGTTATTACGATGGTAGCAGCTGGCATGAAGGCAAGCCTTCAGGAGTTTCTAAATAGTAAAGAATGAAAATATAATGATGACAAGAATAAAGACTTTAATGTTATGGATAGGATTGCTCTTAAGCCTTGCATCATGTAAGGACTCTTTAGATGCAATTACTCTCGGTGGGGACGTGCTCCCTACCGAGGGCATTACGCTGAGCATACAATTACCTAATTTCACTCCTCAGGAAATCTCCACCCGAGCAGGAGGCGAAGCCACGGAGAGCATCAATTCTCTTTGGGTTTTATGCTATGATGCAACGAGAACTTTTCTGGGAAAGCAGGATTGTACTTCCGCTTATACGAATACCACAGCCGATACTGACGGATATCGAAAAATCACAATGAATCTTCCTAAAGGTACGGAAACGGTACATTTGGTTGCCAATGTTCCTGGCTTGACAGAGGCACAGGCTGCAAAGCTTGATGAGATGGACAATATCACCCCTGATTTATCCAAGCCAATCTGTTGGGGCAAAGCTATACTTAGCGACCTGATGAACGACAACAAGATTTCGCTAACCCGTCAATGTGCAAAGATTACATGCATAGTAGATGCAGATGTTAGCAATTTCGAAATCACTGACCTTCATGTATGGCATTCTGCCAGCAAAGGTTCTATTGCGCCAGCTAAATACGAAGAATCTACCAATGAGAACTTGGCAGAAACTACAGATTTGATGGATGACACCAAACATATTGAGGGTGGCTCTGCTGCTATAGTTGCTGTAAATGAAACCTCTGCGGGCAAGGCAGACATCATTATCAAGGCTAAATATAAGGGAACAGAAGGTTACTATAAAGTAGCTCTCTATACAGATAAAACAAAAACAAAGCAGCATGCTCTGTTACGTAACCACAACTATATTGTGAAGGTTATATCTGTAAACGATGCGGGCTATGCGACTGAAGCTGAAGCATTAAAGGCAGAGCCGGAGAATCGTCTGAAGGTAACCGTGGTAGATGACAACCCGCAGATTGTTGATATGATAGCCTGCAAAGACTACGAACTGGGTGTTTGTGGCACACAGATGGTAGCAGCAACAAGTACAACAGCTCCTATCACTTTGGTTACAAATCTTAAAGCAGATAATGCTGCAGATGGCAATCTCTATAAGGTGGAAATCGGCAGCGATGCACAATCATGGATAACAGGTTATTCACAAGATAGCCAGTCCACCACAACGCCAACCAATCCAGACGAATCGGCACCACAAGGAACCAAGTTTGTTCTCAACCTTATATTGGTTAAAAACGACAAATCGGAGAATCCTCGTGAAGGAACGATTACCATCACTTCCGGTGACTTGAAAAGAACCATCAAAATTCGCCAGGAAGGTTACGACTTTAAACGTGATGATGATCGACAGGCACTCATAAGGTTAAAAGATGGAGAAACTCCTTTCACCTACTTTGCTTGGCTTGATAAAGACATGCATGGTGTTAAACCAGGCGAGAATCAGAAAAAGAGCAGAAACCAGGGCTTGCACTTCAGCGTAGGAGATAATACCATCTCTTATCTGATACCAAAGAAACCGAACGACCAATTCGTGAAGAAATCCGATTACATCAGTTATTCGGAGGAAACTTACGATAGCAAGAGCTATTATAAAGTGACATTGAACAACAGCAATAACAACTTCGATTTGTGGACAGACGAAGAAGGTTTTGTAATCAAGAATGCTGAAGATGCAGCTCATCCGATTACCATCACGTACCCGATCTATCATACGGGTGTATTTGGTGAAATAACAGAGACAGCAGCAAAGGAACACCAGTTAGGTGAACCCAAGAAGGGTTGGTTCTACTACGAAGTAGTGAAGATTAATGTAAAAGAACCATCTGAAGATGGTGCTTCTAGTACGGACAAGACATACTATATGTTAGACCGCAACCTGGGAGCATCCAACAGCGATTTCTATTCGCCAGGTGCTGCCAAGATTGCCAATGACAAAGGATCTATAGGTGGATATTTCAAGATATCAAATGCAAAAAGTAATGTAGACTATATCAAAAGTTATACAATTGGTAAATTTGGTGTTCCAAAGGGCAATGAGCTAGAAGCTATTGCGAATAAAGCCTCAGTAGATCTGTTGGAAACATCTACAGGTGAACCGTATAATTGCATTCGTATCCAGACAGAGAATCTTTCACTGAAGAATCCTGCACTGAAGGATCCTGCACTGAAGGATTACATCTATATCCCAATCAGCGGATATTACGAGAGCAACAGCTTCAAGGATGAATATCACGCTAATCTGTGGAGCAAGACCTTATTGTCAGGCTACCAAGGCTTCAGTACAAGCAGTAAAGAGTATGGCTTCTGGTATCTTTATCTGGATATATATAATAAGGTAACGAATATCACAAACGCCCGCTTCGTACAGGGATATGATGGCAGTAGCACCGGCCGCTTCAAGGCGATGCCTATCCGCTTGATATACGTTCCATAAACATTAGATAAGTGATAAATACAATAACATCTTTTACTTATATATAAAAGTATAAAAAACAGCTGTTTTTAAAAAGAAGGGTTGGGTTTTCGTGAGAAAGTCCAACCTTTCGTTTTTTTAAGTGGCTTCCAACGCTTATTGCCTCACTACGGCATTACATTGCCCTTTACCAGGGCAATATCGTGCCATTGCCAGGCACAAAACGATACGTCGGGAGAAAAAATCCCCACTCTCTTTTTTACTCTTCACCCTTCACCAAATCGTCTGAAACCCCGATAAACACAGGGGTTCCGAGAGGTGAAGAGTTGGCGTCACCCTTCACCACCCTTCACCACTCTTCACCTTCGGATTGCGCACGGAATTGAAACGGAAGCTTGACCTGTTCGGTCGGGGGCTGAAACCACTTTTTTATGTCCCACAGATTTCACAGATTTACACAGATTTTTCCGGGTGAAGGGTGGGTGAAGAGTGGTGAAGAGGCGAGCGCACTCTTCACCCTACCAAAACAACTCATACACAAGTCCTTACGCCACTCCGGTGAAGGGTGAAGAGTGTTTTTGAAAGTGGCGGATAATCGTTACAAGTTACAGCGATATCTGCGTAAATCTGTGAAATCTGCGTGACCTTCATCAAACACCAAACAGGTCGAATATCTGTGTACATCTGTGAAATCTGTGGGACATAAAAGAGTGAAATCTGTGGGACATAAAAAGTAAACTCAGCGCAATCCGATGAATAAAATATCCGGGGAAAGCGAATGATGATACCGGCATGCCAATCCGCCCAACAGAGAATAAAAAGGTGGATTTTCAGCAGAAAATCCACCTTTTACACTATATTCTCCGTTTTGTCCACCTCTTTTCCGTGTATTTTGTGTACTTTTGCGGCTGTGTATGAATCGCAGCAGGAAGTAACTTCCAAAAGCTGCGGCTTCATGCTACCAGCAAATAACAAGCAACAAAATAAAAACAAGCCTAAAGAATAAACAATGAATAAGAAAAGACATTTTTTACTCTCGGCTGTGCTCGCCACAACATTGGCAGCCAACGCCCAAGTAACCATCAACGTAGATGCCTCTAACCCAGGCGTCAAGGTTTCACCTAATTTATATGGTATCTTCTTCGAGGATATCAACCATGCTGCTGACGGCGGTCTCTATGCCGAACTCATCAGCAACCGCTCCTTCGAAGATGATGACAAGAACATCCCTACCTGGAAAACTTCCGCTCAGGAAGGTGCAAAGATCCAGACACAACTCATCAACAAGGGGCTGCTCAACAATGCACAGGGCAAGGCTCTCCAGCTTACCATCGCTGCCAAGCCTGCTGCCACAGCCTCTCTCATCAACGAAGGTTTCTGGGGCATCAACGCCGTTCAGGGCAGAACCTACAAGCTCTCTTTCTGGGCAAAGGGTAGCTACAAGGGCGGATTGAAGGCTCGACTCACCAACGCCAAGGGCGACAAGGTGTATGCAGAAACCGCACTCAATGCCAAGGTTGGCAAGAAGTGGACTAAATATACAGCAGAACTCACTGCCAATGCCAACGATGCCAAGGCACAGTTTGAACTCGTAGCCGACGGCAAGGGAACCATCGTTCTGGATGTGGTAAGCCTCTTCCCTCCTACTTTCAAGAATCGCGAGAACGGCTTGCGCCCTGATTTGGCTCAGCTTCTCTATAACATCCATCCTAAGTTCGTCCGCTTCCCAGGCGGTTGCTACGTAGAGGGACAGGAGTCTCCTGAGAATGCATTCCACTGGGAGAAGACCATCGGTCCTATCGAGGAGCGTCCGGGCCACAAGAACGTGAACTGGCGCTACCGCACCAGCGACGGTATGGGCTTCGACGAGTATCTTCAGCTTGCCGAAGATTTGAACGCCAAGCCTCTCTATGTAGTAAACGTAGGTTTGTGGCATGGCGGTATGACTCCTGTAGATAGCATCCAGCCTTGGATTGACGAGTGCATGAATGCCCTGGAGTATGCCAATGGTCCTGTTACCTCCAAGTATGGTGCGCTCCGTGCCAAGAACGGTCATCCGGAACCATACAACATCGAGTATCTGGAGATTGGTAATGAGAACAACCAGCCAGACCCTCGCCAGCAGAGCGACCACTACTACGAGCGCTTCAAGAAGTTCAAGGATGCCGTATTGGCGAAATATCCTAAGATGCACCTCATCGGTAACGTGGTGGCTTGGGGCGATGACAACCCTAAGTGGCACAGCGACGAGAGCGTAGAACTCCTCGATGAGCACTACTACAGAAACCCTGCCTGGTTTGCCGAGAACTTCAACAAGTATGATAACTACGACCGCAAGGGCAGCGAGATTTATGTAGGTGAATATGCCGTAACCCAGGGCTTCGGCAATATGGGTTCGCTCGATGCAGCACTCGGTGAGGCTGTCTATATGATGGGCATCGAGAACAACTCTGACATTGTGACCATGGCATCCTACGCTCCTATCTTCGCCAACCTCAACAACCGTATGTGGGCACCGGATATGATTCAATATACATCTGACAAGGTATTCGGAACTCCATCTTACTATGTTCAGAACGTGATGGCGAACAACATCGGTACCCGTGTACTGAAGGTGAACCAGGAGAATCCATACAAGTATGAGCAGACTCAGGTGAAGCCAGCCATCTGCCGTGTAGGTATGGGAACATGGGGCACCCAGGTTTCTTTCGAGGACAAGGGCTACAGCGATGAGAACGGAAAGGCGCTGCCGATGACCTTGCAGGAGTTGCCTACCGATATCCGTGGACAGTGGAAGACTGAGGGTAGCCTCATCAAGCAGACCAGCAACGAAGAGAGCTGCATCCGTCTGAACCCAGGCGAGATTACCAGCAACGGCTATATATATAAGGTACGCGCGAAGAAGGATGCCGGAAACGAAGGTTTCCTCATCATCTTCAACTACGTGGATAAGAACAACTACTGCTGGTTGAACCTTGGTGGCTGGAACAACACCCAGCACGGTGTGGAGTCTATCGTGAATGGTGCCAAGAGTCAGGTGGCTACCTGCCCAGGCAAGATTGAAACCGGCAAGTGGTACGATATCGAGCTGAAGGTGGTAGGCGACAGTGTTTATGCCAAGTTGGATGGCAAGGAGGTATTCGCCACCAAGCTGAAGGGCAACACCCTTCCTGGTATCTTCTCTACAGCCACCCTCGATGAGAAGACTGGCGAGGTAATCCTGAAGATTGCCAACACCAGCACCGAGCATACCACAGCGAAGATCAATCTTCAGGGCAAGGAGATCAAGGCTGGCAAACTCATCCGCCTTTCTGCCAAGAACGGTCTGGAGGAGAACACCATCGATAATCCTACCAATATCTATCCTGTAGAAAACTACGTAACTACAGAGAAGAATGGTGCTACGGTAGAGATTCCAGCCAGCTCTCTGAACATCATCAGATTGAAGTAGAAAGATTGAAATAAGAAACAAGCTACATCCAGGGCATCAGCCCTGGATATACCCAATATATTGATACATTTTTTGAATAGTTGATAGATAGTTAGTTAGAAAATGGAAGGCGGCAACCTGCGTGATGCAGATTGCCGCCTCGTTTTTATCTATCGCTTCATTTAGCTGAAAACATAATTGAAGAGCAGGAAGACGCTCAGGATATAGAGCGTAAGATTCAAATCCTTGAACTTACCCACCATCATCTTGATGAGCACATAACTCAGGATGCCGAGACAGATGCCATCGGCGATGCTGTAGCAGAGCACCATCGTAATCATCGTGATGAAAGCAGGGAATGACTCGGAAATATCCTCCAACTCAATCTTCTTGAACGAATCAATCATCAATACACCCACCATTACCAGGGCACCACTGGTGGCTGCACTCGGAATCAGCAGGAAGATAGGAGCCAGGAAGATGCTCAGGATAAACATCAACCCTACAAAGAAAGAAGTCAAACCCGACTTACCGCCCTCGGCAACGCCCGAAGCACTCTCCACATAAGTGGTAATGGTAGAGCTACCCAGCAATGCACCGGCTGTAGTACCGATGGCATCACTCATCATCGCCTCCTTCACACCCGGAATCTCGCCCTTCTCATTCTCCTTGACACCGAGTTTGGAAACCAATCCCAGAACCGTTCCGATGGTATCGAAGATGTTGACAAGCAACAGGGAGAAAACCACCATGAACATCTTTGGAGTAAAGAAACCGGTGAAATCGAACTGGCAGAAGATAGGAGCAATGCTGTGAGGGGTAGATACCGGCATCCAGTTGTCAGAGAACTGGGTAACTCCCATCGGAATACCTATCAATGTAGAGATGATGATGGCGATAAACAGGGAGCCCTTCACTCTTCTCGCCATCAGACAGCCGCAGAGCAGGATGCTGATGAGACCCAGGATGCTGACTGGTGTAAACTTGCCGAGCTGCACGAAAGTATCAGCATTGGCAGTAATGATGCCCGCATTCTTCAAACCGATAAAGGCGATAAACATACCGATACCTGCCGAAATGGCGAATCGGAGGTTCTTCGGAATACATTCCAATATCTTATCACGGATATTGAGGAAGGTGATGGCAAGAAAGATGATACCCTCTACGAGCAATACTGCCAAAGCCTGCTGCCAGGTCAAGCCCATTGCCTGACAAAGGGTGAAGGCGAAGAAGGCATTCAGTCCCATGCTGGGAGCCTGGGCAAAAGGCAGTTTTGCCATGAAAGCCAGCAGGAAGGTGGCGATGGCAGAAGCGATGGCTGTGGCAGTAAAGAGAGCACCCTTGTCCATACCTGTGGTGGCAAGGATGGTAGGGTTCACTGCCAGGATGTAACACATGGTCAAGAAGGTAGTCATACCAGCTATCAATTCCGTCTTGACCGTAGTAGTCTTCGGGTCGAAGCCCAATAATGCTTTTAATTTATTCATTTCTTATATAACGATTGATTTTCTCTTTTTTTCTCTATTTTCTCTTCCCCATTTCCACAACCCAATCATATACCGGTCGTATCTTGATGTCAAGACCTTTTTCGGTAACTTGGTTGTACTCATGGTCTGTGAGCAGCAGCAGGTCGGTGCATTGCGTCTTGCGATGAGCCAGAAGCAATCCCTCAATCTCCCGTTTGCGAGTCTTGGGTGAAGAAATGTCATACGATACCTGAATGGCTTGTTTCACCTGATTGTTTTTGCAAACCACGAAATCGCATTCTCCCGAACGGTCGCTCAGGTAATAGATATCATACCCCTGCGGCTTATAAGTTCTAACCAGCTGCAGATAAACAATGGTTTCCAATCTCCATCCCAGATTCTCTCCCACCAGCGCATTATCTCGCTGATCCATCAAAGCCACATCTATCGGATACACCTTCTCCTGGGTTATCCTCATCTTGCTCTTGGCAGAATACTTCTGAAGCCCCAGCAGCAGATAAGCCTGCTTCATATAGCCGATATAATTCTTGATGGTATGTTCCGATTTTACCCCCAGTGTAACCGACAGTTCCGAAGGAGACACGATGACCGGAGCCACATTGAGCAGATGATGAGCCAACTGCTCGAAGGTGGCCTGATAGGTTATCTTGAAACGCTGTTCGATATCTCTCTGCAGAATATTGCCTACCAGATTCTTCACATAATTCTGGTGTTCGCCGATAACGAGCAGCTCAGGAAATCCTCCCTGTTTCAGATAATGATCGAAGGCAGCTCTCCTGAACGCCTGTACCTTGGTAGTCATTCCTTCCGTATCCACCTCTTTCATCAGACAATACTCATAAAAGGAGAATGGAAACAAAGGTATCTCCTTGCAGCGCCCCGAGAGATGAGTAGCCAGGTCGCTGCTCAGAAGTTTGGCATTAGAACCTGTTACAATGACATGCATCCGCCTGCGAAGCATGCGATTCACGAAAAGGTGCCAGCCCTCGATATTCTGTATCTCGTCAAGAAACAGATAATTGAAATCACCATATATCTTATACAACACTTCCAGAACATCGTTCAAATCTTCAGCCTGGATATTAGCCAACCGCTCATCGTCAAAATCTACATAAGCGTATTTCACACCTACTTTCTCCAATGCCTGGAAGCATAGAGTAGATTTGCCGCTACGGCGCACACCTATCACGACCTGAGCCTGCGTACTGCCCAAGTCTATCTGCGCCTCTTCTGGTCGATGACACAAAGTTTCGCCTCTACGTATCTCCAGTTCTTCCTGCTGATCAGAAAGAATCTGTTCTAAGTTTCTCTTATCCAGCATAATAACACTTACTTTTTCTGGATGCAAAGATAAGAAAAAATAATGAAGAATGCCTTATTTTACATGTTTTTAACTACACAGAACGCCTTATTTTACAAGTTTCAGGATTTTAGAATGCCTTATTTTACATATTTCAAGGTGTTACGAATGCATTATTTTACATATTTCAGGGTATAAGACAACCTATTATTTCACACATAATCATACCCAATTGGTTCGCTGCAAATATACAACTAATTTCGGAAACAGCGAAAGAAAATAGCGTTTATTTCGCTACGAAACCGTATTTTTACCGTTCGTAGCGGAATAAACGCTATTTTAACTTGATTTTAACACTTCTGCAGATATATCACAAGTGATAACCTATTTTCAGAAAAGTACACCTACTCCAGCGTCAACCAGCCATCTTTTGTCCAGTTGATTTTCTTCTGAACCAGGATGCTGGCACCATTCTTGGCTACACTATAACCATGACAGAAGAAGAAATCGCCATCGGGGAAGGAGTAGGCAGAACAATGACCCATCGCCTCATATTCCTTCTTGTCGCCTTCCAGCAGCAGGGTGCCACCGCCATTGCGCATATCCCTGCCATCCTTATCCAGATAAGGACCAGCCACCTTCTTGCTTCTGCCTACAGCAACACGGTAAGTACTCTTCATACCCTGGCAGCAGTAATCCCAACTGACGAAGAGATAGTAATAACCACCATGCTTCATGATGAAAGGAGCCTCGATGGCATTGGTGCCGGCATCCTTGGAAGTAGGATTGGTAGGCACATCAATCTGATTGAGCGCATAACGGCGGGCAATGGTCTGAGGCTTGGCGCCCTTCTTCACATGCATCGTCTTCTTGTCTAAAGGAATAAGCTGGATACCATCCCAGAAAGAACCCCAGGTAAGCCAAGGCTTTCCCTTCTCATCAATCACAAAATTCGGATCGATGGCATTCCAGTTGTCTCTACCACCCTTTGAAGATATGAGGCAGCCCTCATCCTTCCATCCATCGGTATCGGCTAGAGAAACATTGCTGAGCAATCCGATGGCAGAGGTGTTCTTGCCAAAGGTAGAACAGGAGTAAGCCATATACCACTTATCCTTATACCTGATGACGTCCGGTGCCCAGGTATGACTCTCATAACCCGGCACACTATCATGGGTCCATGCAGGAAAAGCACCACGAGCCTCATCCTTCAATACACCCTGCGGATTCAGGGTCCAGTGCTGGCGGTCAGTAGAAGTCATCTGAGCCACTCCATGACCCGTGCAATAGAGATAGTACTTGCCATTCTCGTAAGCCATCACAGGATCATGAACCATTGGTGAATCCACCACAACCGGCTGTGAAAGAGCCGTCTGCGCCTTTGCAGAAACGGCGGAAACGGCACAAGCCGCCACTAAGGGTATAGAGAGAACCCATACTCTTATATCTTTAATCAAAAAATTATTCATACGTCTTTTTGTTACTGTTTATAGGATTACTTACTAAGTTGAGTTATTAAAAAAGGGAGCTGAATGCTTCACAGCTTAGCTCCCCTTATCAAAACCAGAAACCGCTGATGCGGTTATTTTTAAAACTAACTAAAGATCTTAATTCTTCTTTCCCCAATAGCTTCTGTTGCCACTCACTCCCGAGTAAACGATGGTAACCTTGCGAGGACTTGCCTCCCAATCTACCTCACGCTGAACCTTCAGCTTGGTAGTACCGATGGTCAATGTGTTGGAAGAAGCATCGAAGCTCCATGCCTTGACATTGCTCCAGGCAGAACCACCCTCCATCACGCCATTGCTGCTGAGCTTGAAGGTCTTGCTGGTCTTCTGCTTGCCATACTCATAAGAGAGTTCGATACCTTCCCAGGTTCCCTCCAGTTCGCTGGCGGTGATGGCAGCCTGAGGTACTGCTCCATAACGTTCTGGCATCACGACTGGCCATCCGTTGCTATCCCACTGGATAGAACGCACGCCACCCATCATAATGGCATTGCTGGCTGCAATACCTGCAACATTGGCAGGCATACGCTGCTGGGAAACATAATACCAGTTGCCTGCACCATCATCAAATACGGCACAGTGGCTGATACCTACCCAACCGCTTCCTGCGCTGAACTTGTAAGGATGAGTCAGCACGGTAGGTTCCTCATTGGCACCCTTGGCAGCATCGGTAATCTTACCATTCATGGTCTCATACGGACCATCCACGTTCTTGGAACGGAGCACACGGGTATTGTAAGGAACTTCCAGGGCATCGTAAGCAACGAAAAGATAATAATAGCCATCATGATATACAATCTCCGGAGCCTCGGAACCCTGCCAACGGTTATTCAACGTACGGGTAAAGATGGTCTTTCCGTAAGCAGCGATATCATCGGCTGTACCCCATGGGTTAGGCAAGGCAGCCTTGGTCTTACCCGTATTGGCATCAAGCTCCACAGCAGCGAAACCACTGTGCCAGGAACCATATATCAGCCAATGCTTTCCTTCTGGAGTGATAATGTAAGTAGGGTCGATGGCATTATACTTGAAATAGCAGTTTGCCCAATTATCTGATTTTACCTTGAAATTCAATCCCTTGTCAGAAGCGTTGGTGATGACATATCCCTTATCTTCCCATTTGTTGGAAGCCGGATCGCTGGTCTCCATCAGTCCGATGAAGGCACGTTCACTCCAGGTTCCGTCACCATTGATGGTGCCAGGACAGGTGATGGCATAATACATACGGTAGAGATGGTCGTTGACCTTGCGCACGCATGGAGCCCAGAAGCCGAAGTCCAGGTCATTGGCGAAATAGCTGTCAGGACGTTCAGCCACTCCCATGCCCTTGCGGAATTCATTGAGCTTTGTCTTCACCCAGGAAGGTAAGCCCACCATGGTGGCTCCTACAAATTCCCAATCTACAAGATTCTTGGAGCGGCGGCAGAAGAAGTGCCCGTGCTTGTTGCTGTTGCGGATATCCTTCTGATGTGCATTACCATAGCTGGCATCAGTCTGATACATATAATAATATCCATCAGATGCCTTAACCACCGTAGGATCATGCATATTGGCAAGATTCCACTTCGAGCGCTGTGTCCAGGCAGCCACCGATGTATAATTATCATCATAGGTAGGACATTTGTAATTAGCCAGTTCCCCTGCTGTTTGATCACCAGGAGTTGGTGTAGGGGTTGGAGTCGGTGTAGGAGTTGGAGTTGGATTCACAGGAATCTCCGGATCATCACTGCTACTGCTGCATCCTACCGCCAGCGTACAAGCCAGCAAAAGGGCAAATATATGAAGCTTTTTCATTTTTCTTTTCGTTTAGTTAGTTTTATGATCTTCTTTTTCTGAAAAAAGGCAGACCTATGGGAATGTGTTTCCGCATAGGTCATGCCTTATCATACTATTTCAAAAATCTCTTATCTGCGATGTGCACGTGAGTAATGCTTGCGTGCTGATGCAAATGAAGAATTAGCAAATGGTAAATCGAATACCAGATGAGCCTTTTCTATGGTGAGCTTGAACGCCAGGTCATTGGCATCAATGTTGTTGATGCCATTGTAGGTCTGGGTGTAGGTTACACCATTGTTGCCTATCATGGTTGCCTTGATGTTGGCTGTACCATTACCTACATTGGTTACAGAGAGCTGAACCTTGGCACCATCCATGGCGGCAAGCCAAGCACCCCAGTCTTCCCATGAGCAGGCATGAGTACATGCATCATATCCAGTACCCCAACCGAAGTTGTCGGCACGAACGGCAGCATACTCCTTGTCGTTTGCCTTGTTGACAAGAACTGCTACAAAGTTGTGATAGTTTTCACCACCAGCTGTATAGTTGACAAACTGAGTAGAAACGGTCTTTCCTGCAGGAACATCAAACACTTTAGAGAGAGCTCCGAAGAAAGCAGAAGTATTATTTTCATCTCCTACAACAGAATCAAACTCCAGGTGAGCCTTCTCGAGAGAGAGCTTGACAAAGAAATCGTTGGCATCTACGCCAGAGATTCCAGTGTAGCCCATGTGATACTTATGTCCATTGGCTGCCAGGATATCGTACTTGATATCTACAGTGCCATCACCATTGTTGGTTGTATAGAGAGTAACCTTGGCGCCATCCATGTCAGCGAGCCATGTAGCCCAATTTTCAGGAGCACCGAAAGGAGTTGCCTTGCCGTCATAAGCAGCACCCCAACCGAAGCAATCGGCACGGGTAACACCGTATTCTGTTCCAGCACCGTTTACCATTACAACGAGGAAGTTTTCCCAGTTATTACCACCATCCGTATAGTTGGTAAACTGCATCACCTGAGTCTCATGAGGAGCTACCTTCACAGCCTCAGTCTGAGCACCGAAGAATGGAGTTGAGTTGTCTGTAGCACCCAGGCTATTGAACATCTTATCTACCACGCTGAACTGAGCCTGACCTGCGATAGGAGTACTGCAGTTCTCGTTCTTGAATGTCTTGTTGTAGATAGCAACGAGTGTCTTCACGCCTACCTGATCCATGTTAGGAACAGCCACGAATCCGAGTTCAGCAGCTGGAACCTCCTTGGTGATACCGGTTTCGAAGGTAATGGTAGCAGAAACGTTAGCCATTGCATCCTCAAGAGATGTACCCACCAGCACCTTCTTAGGAACAGAATGCAACTCCATAGAAAGAGGCTGCTTATCCTCTGCAGAAGTGAAACCGCCGATTGGCTCGAGGTTAGACTGGAGGAAGTTGATGTAAGAACCTTCCGGTACAAGGAATGCACGGATGTTGGTATCGCTTGCATCAGGATTGAGATTTGGGAGAGGGGTTGACTGCTTGTAAGTCTTGGTTACAGTACCGTTGGTAATCTTGACGCTGAAGGCATTAGGATCTGAACGGTCAACAGTAAGAACTACAGTACCACCAAGCTTCTGTACGCCTTCGTCGGTATCTGTTTCAAAAGTAAGATCACTTACTACACCACTTCTATCAATATAATCACCCCACTCAGAGTTACCGCTAGGCTGATTATCGAAACGGATAACTCCATACTCCTTATAGTTAGCGCCACCACGATCATCATCACTAGTAAGGACGAGAGCGAAGTTCTTGTAGGTATTAGGAGCCGATGGGTTGATGTTCAGATTGAATACGGAATTCCAGGTCTTGCCCTCAGGTACAACATAATACTTAGAGAAGACTGTCCAGAAACCAGAAGAATAGTCAGTAGCACCAATGGTGTAAACATCCTCCTCACCTTCTGGCAATGCATTCTCCTTGCCCTTAGCAGCATTGATGGAGTCAATCTTCTCTGAAATCCAATCAGGAGAGTTAACACTGAACATGTCACTTCCCTCGCATCCTGTCAATGCTGTCAAAGCCATTGCTGCCACGCAGAAGACAGATGCTATTTTATTTAGGTGTTTCATATTATATATATTCTATATTGTAAATATGTAATTTTTAGGTTATCTCATGGGCAGGAAATGCTGCTCCATGAGATAAGCTGTATTGTTACTTGCCCAAGTTTACTACTGGGTGAACTGTCCAACCTCTTCCGAAGA
>ERZ1026862.970-NODE-970-length-18408-cov-25.784068_pt1 | contig 18408 bp, 15 predicted proteins | sample MGYA00380161_ERZ1026862 | MGnify/ENA primary metagenome ERZ1026862 (study PRJEB33269, sample SAMEA4719797) | human gut metagenome | biome: human-associated habitat; feature: organic feature; material: feces | place: Cameroon | collected 2013-10 ... | reverse complement strand
ACTTTGAGGAAGTGGAGCAAAGCAAAACCTCAATCACCCATGAAAATATCTTCTATCAGCGCAACCTGCAGGAGCGGCAAGTGCTGATAGACCGCTATTTCCATCCTGTGAAAGACGACAAGGAAGTAGCATTGCAGGCAGAAAACATCGACTATCTGAGAAAGTACGCCTTGGACGAGGTGGCTCACAATCGCATTACCTTCAATGACACATGGAACATCTATTCCTTCATCATTGAGGAGATTGGCTACTATTATTCACCATTCATAGAACAGTTCAAGGAACACCTCGACCCCATCATGCGTGAAGGAGGCAAGGTACTCCAAGAAATGGAACAGATTATCAAAAGTCCTCATATCAGTCCTAATGACAAGACCAGATATGAGAATGATTATCAAAGAATCTTGTCGCAATATGATTATCTGTTCTAAAGATTCATATATCATACCATGACCGATTTCGCAACTTTTGCACAAAAAATCATCGACGAGCTTACGAAAGAAGGTAGAAAGCATACCGCAGAGACACGCAAGTATTCAGCCAATCGCCTATTGATGTTTATGGCCGACAAGCCCACACCTATGGACAAATGGGACGAATTGTTTGTCCAAGACTACGAGACATGGCTGAAAGCACAGGGACTGTCGGCATCTACAATCGCTTATTACCTGTCACAATTGTGTGCATTCTATAAACAAGCAGTAAAAAGAGGAAACATACAAGAGCAAGACATTTTTCGCTTGGTAAACAAGACTCCATCGCCAAGACCTGCCGTCCAACAGTTTCCCTCGATAGCCGAGTTGCGCTATTTGCAAACTCTCGATCTTAACAAGTCGCAGGATTTCGCACGAGACATGTTCCTGTTCTCACTTTATGCACGAGGCATGAACTATGTGGATATGGCATATCTGAAGAAATCCAACGTCAAAGACGGAATGCTCACCTACATTTCCCATACATCAGACAACAATCCAGCTGTCACCATCAGATGGGACAAGGCAATGCAGCAGATAGCTGACAAATATATCTCCGATACAGAGTATATGTTCCCAATCATCACCAAGGAAGGAAATGCAGATGAAACAGAACAAATAAAACGAAGTCGCCATAATGCGGTATACAACTTGCGTTCTATTGGCAAGCAATATAAATTCAGCGTGTCTCCGACTATCGCCATGACAAAGGACTTGTGGCGCAAGATAATGGATGAGGTGAGCGTGAGTGAGGTGATATAAGAAGAACATAGCATGAAAGAAATAAAAGATTCTATAGAAAATTCCGTAAAGAGATTTCAAAAAGCATCTCCTGACCAACTCATAGGAATATCAACTGGTTTTGATAGGCTTGATGATATTCTTGGAGGATTTGTTGAAGGTACTCTTGTCACGATAGGAGGACGAACAGGTATGGGCAAAACAGCTTTTGCCCTTAACCTGTTGAGAAATATCTCAATTGAAAATAACATACCTTCGCTATATATTTCATTAGAGAGTACAGAGCAGTTGTGTACTAATATGCTTATTGCATGTACACTTAACGTAAAGTATAGAGGATTGCTTAGAGGTCAACTGGTTGTAGAAGAATGGGAAAAATTGGACAAGGGAGTATCAGGAATAGCCAACGCACCAGTTCATTTGGATACAAAATCTACTTACAATATAGATGACATTTGTAAAACTGTAGAAGAATCGGTACAAGAGTATCAAGTAAAGGTCGTTTTCATCGACTATTTACAATTGATTTTTGCAAAAACTGGGTTCACAGAAAACAGATACTTGGAGTTGAACTATATAACAAGGAGATTAAAAGCCTTGGCAAAAGAGTTCAACATTACAATCGTATTGCTATCTCAGTTGAATAGAAATGCGGAAGACGATAAGCGTTTTGAACATCGACCTGTCTTGACGGACTTAAGAGATAGCGGAACTATTTGCGATGATAGTGATGTGGTTTGCTTTGTGCATAGACCTGAATATTATCGTATCTACCAAGACGAAAAAGGTAACGACATGCATAATGTCGCATTGATTATTGTAGCCAAGAACAGATTAGGCTATACAGGAGATGCTGTATTGAATGTAGATATGGCTAGCAGAAGATTCTTTGAGAATCCTTTAGATGACAATATGATGGATGGCTTAACAAGTGGCTTTGATATGCCAAGTGTCGGACAACCATTTTAGATGACAAATCTCCGAGCTTGGCAAGGAGAATTATTAAACTATAAATTTAATAACATAAAAGTTATGGGTAAATTTAACTTGTAGCTAAAGCCAAAGATGATGGCTTTAGCATTTAAATAGGTGATGTGGATAAGTACATTAGTGTCATTTTCCACATTGAATGGATTCTTTTAGTTGCCAATTGTAGCATCTGAGTTTGAAATCTGTTAGTTCTTAGCAGAAAACGTACCAGAAGAATAGTGTGACAAGAAGAAAAAGTTGCCAACTATAGCTTGGTCAACATCAGCCTAACGCATGGACAGCTTATCTGCGGTTCGAGTCCGCAGGTTAGGCCAAACAAAACGACAGCAATATTATGTGGAAAGATTCGGAAACAATAATCGACTACTTGAACTTTGACTATATCATTGATGCTGTGGTCAAACTTGTGCTTGATGAAGACTTATCTCCGTCAAGCATAGGACTCTATGGAGATTGGGGAAGCGGAAAATCCAGTCTGATGAAGATGGTTGAACAACATCTTATATCTATGGATGATAAGTCGATACTATGTATTCGATTTAATGGATGGCTATTTGAAGGATATGAAGATGCCAAGACTGCGTTATGCGGAACCATTCTTGAATCAATCCACAAAAAAGAAGGACTTTCTTCTCAGGTTAAAGGAAAAGTTAAAAAACTATGGAACAAAGTCGATGTTCAAAAAATATTGGGTAAAGGCATACGTTATGGTTTGGATTACTTTATGACAGGCGGTGTTCTTAGTTTGACCGATTTTACAATATCCCAGATAACCAATGCCTTGAAAAAGAATGCTGAAAACGTTACTGAGGAAGATATTGCTAAAGCCTTACGCTCTTTGAAAACAGATAACAACATCCGTAAAGATATAAAGAATTTCCACGATGAATTTGAAAAGATTCTAAAAGAAACAAATATCAAGCATCTTGTTGTCTTTATTGATGAATTAGACCGTTGTTCTCCAGAAACCATCTTGGACATTATTGAGGCTATGCGATTATTCCTATTCGCTAAGGGCACGTCATTTGTCATTGGTGCAGACCAGCGATTGATAGAATATGCCATCAAGACCAAATACAAAGAGGTTATTGGCAATAACCTTGATATTGGTCGTGAATATATGGAAAAAGTAATTCAATATCCAGTAAACATCCCTGCCCTTGACGAGAATGAAGTAGAACAATATATATCATGTCTCTTGCTAGAAAAGGATTTGGATAATAACGAATTTGAAGAAATACTTCAAATTATTAAAAAACTAAAGCCTTTGGAAAGATTTGACTACGAATATTTGAATCTAAAGAAGGCAGAATTAGCTAATAAATGCAAGAAATCTTTGTATTTATCTGGACAAATATCTTCTGTTTTAGCAAAGCAGATAAATGGTAATCCACGCCAATGCAAAAGATTCCTTAACACTCTTTTCATGAGACTTGCTATGGCAAAGTCAAGGCATATCGAGTTAAAGAAAAATGTGATGGCAAAACTTATGCTAATAGAGTACTTTGCTACACCTTTGTATAAGTTGGTAATAGATCCAAAGAACAAAGGAGAGTTTGCAAAATTTGAGAGTGGCGAGGATGATGTTGCCTTATTCAAGGATTATGCCAATAATGATTGGGTAAAAGCCTGGAAAGGTATTACTTGCAAAATTTCAGATGAGAACATAAGCGATTATTACTACTTCTCTAATTCACGCTTCACCTATAACCAATCTGTAGGATTACTGCTTTCGCCAATCGGACAATTATGCCTAGAAAAACTGATGGCAAAGAATGAAACAAACAGGAAAGAAGCCGAAGCCTATTTAAAGGAATTGTCTCTAATGGATAGAAAGCATATTGCCAACACATTGTTTGAGCGATTGAAAATGGAAGACAAACTTGACAATGATTTATTCAAGTCTTACGCATTAGTTATTTGCCATAATGACATGATAGCCGAAGCCTTGCTTCAGATTAAATCCATTCCAAGTGATAGATATAGTCAAGCACAAAAAATATATTTGCAAAATTTTGCAGATATTTTGTCTCCGGAAGAAAAAGAAAGTCTGGGATCTTATTTTGGAGATAATTTTGGACAAATCAGGAAAACATTCGAACATATTATTAAGAAAAATAAGTAATGGGAACATCCAGTCTATATAAAGGTCCCAAAAGTGCAGTCTTATTGCCTTCGGATTTTACCGAAGACGAAGAGAACAGTGGTATAGGTGATTTGAGTACCGAAGAAAATTCGGACTTAGAATCCTATAAGGATGATGAACAGGATAAAGATGAAGAACAAGGAAATTCTGAAGAAAGTAAATTTGCGACCACAGCATATTTTCAATCCGCAAAACGAAACTTTACAAGTTCTTTCGGTGGAAGTACATCGAAGGTAAAAACTGCGATTAGTGGCTATGTTAAAGCTTTAGGAGGACACAAACAAGCTACTCAACAGTCAAAAACAGCCCGAAAGGTTACTGGAGGGATGTTTTATTTGCTTTCGGGTTCACCAGAAACTGTAAAAAAGAAGTTTGAGGAGGCTGGCATCCCTGTAGATGGTCGTCCAGTCAAAGATGTACTCAGTGACATTTGCTTGCATCTTGCCCCAGCTCCAAATAGTTTGGAAGACGCTTTGGTGATGGATTCTTTGATGGATGCAATGTCGGAGTTGTCGGAAACTTTAGATGTAACAGAAGACATACTTGAAGTTATAAACAAGGAATTTCTACAGCAGTTCTTAAGTGTATTCGTAAAAGCGTACATTTTTAATAAGATTATACGTGATTGCTCTTATGGAGTATTGAAGAAATGTGAGTCTGCAAAAGAGATTAGGGACGGCGAGAAACAGATAAAAGACATAGTTGATGCTATTGTAGATTATGTTCTTCCTAAATGTATGGTAGAGAGAACAACGCCTGAAGAAATTTCAAAGGCTGTTGATGGTATGTATGATGCATGTTACCAAGAAGCAGAAAGGATAAAATGATGATAAAATATATCTGTAAGTTATCGAACACAGATTTATTCTGTAAGAATGGTTACCAAACTGTTGATCTTTGGAACTCCACTATGTTCAAGTCAACACTTTGGACGAAACGCAAGCAACAGTTGTTGACTATACCCCATTTTTTCCAGGATGAAGCCTTGGATTTGTTCTACATATCGCTAATGGTGTTTTATGTAGATTGTAAGGTTAGTAGATCTGGTTATCCTGATAGATGGACACGTGAGTTTGCAATAGATATGCCTGTCTTGAAAATGAATGCATGGGATGCAAACAAAGCCTTATTAGAATCTACGCTTAATTTCCTTACAGGTGATCAATGGCATTTTTCTTTCCGTGAACGTCCTTACTACATAGAAGGAGAAGCGAATTTTAAGAAAAGTCTCCACAGATACAGAAATACTAGAAAAATTCAAGATACAGATACTTTTTGTATGTTATCTGGTGGACTTGATTCCTTTATTGGTGCTATAAATCTCTTGGTTGCTCAAAAACAGCCAATCTTTGTTGGTAATTACAATGGTGGCAAGGGGGTTAGCGTTTATCAAGGGAAGGTAATTGATAGTCTGGTTTCACATTTTGATTATGCAAGAAAGCATTTCTTTCAATTCTATGCATCACCAAGTAGCGCAAATGAGAATACAACACGTTCGAGGTCTTTCATGTTCTTTGCCCATGCCATTCTGTTGGCATCAGGAATGAGGCACCAAGTGAATTTGTGCATACCAGAAAATGGCGTCATATCACTTAATGTTCCATTGACCATACATAGAGCAGGAAGTTTGAGTACAAGAACCACCCACCCCTATTATTTAGGTTTGTTGCAAAAAATCATGGATAATATGGGAATTCAAGTAAAAATGTACAATCCTTTTCAGTTTAAGACTAAAGGAGAGATGATAGTTGAATGTGCAGATTTGGATTTTCTTAAAAAGAACATTCATTGGACGATGTCATGTTCACATCCTGACTTAGGACGATGGAGAGGAGAATCTGCCTCCAATCATTGTGGTGTATGTCTGCCTTGTTCCATAAGAAGGGCTGCCATTCACAAGGCACAAATACAAGATACAAGCATCTATCGTGATGAATATTATCAAGACGAAGAAGCTTCCATCAATTTAAAATCATACAGATTAGGACTCTCACAAAAATGTGATCCATACTTTGCAATACAAAAGAATGGTCCCATTTATGATAGCAGAGATAAATATGCAGCATTGTATCAACGAGGAAGGCAAGAACTACTTGACTTTCTAAAAACTATTTCATGAGACAATACGATACACATTTTCATTTAGACTTACAGAAGAACGTTAAAGCGGCAATAGAAGAAATCAGTGCCAACAAGATTTATACTATTGCCATGACAAATCTTCCTGTATTATATGAGAAGGAACAAAAAGAATACGAAGACTCATACATAAGAATTGCTTTAGGGTTTCATCCTGAACTAATTGGCGAATACAAGAAGTATATCCCCATGATGTGGGAAAAATTGCCAAGTGCCAGATATGTAGGAGAAGTTGGGCTTGATTTTTCCGATAGCGCATACAAAAAGGAACAATTAACCTTTTTTGAAGAGTTGATTGAAAAATGCCGAGAGGATAAGAATAAAATTTTGTCCATTCATTCAAGAAAAGCAGAAATAGAGGTTTTGAATTGTCTAAGAGGAAGAATTTCCTTTAAACCCATATTACATTGGTATACTGGTAATATTAAGAACATAGAAGATGCTGTAGATATCGGATGCTATTTCTCTATCAACCAGAGAATGGTGCAAACTCTAAGATTTAAGAAAATGGTAGAGATAATGCCATTAAATAGAATTTTACTAGAGACAGATAGTCCATTTGGTTCCAACACACAGGCTCACAGCAATATGTTAATCCAAACAACATCAATGTTGGCTAATATATTAAATATAAAAAAAGAAGATGTGGAACAAATTATGTGGAATAATTTTCAAGCATTATTAAGAATATAAACATGATAGTTTTAGCAGATACAAAAACTTTTGATTCCAGCATACGTTTGGTTCAACTCGTAGGAGGTGTAACCAAGGCGGAAATGTTGAAAGTCTGCAATAAACTCGATTTGTATGTCAGTCCCAACTTACGGAAAGATGAGACTGTACGCCGAGTAGCACAGGAACTGCTTGATAGTCCTATTGAGATATTGAGCAACCTCAACAAGCAAGAGTTGCAAATCATCGATGAATTTGTCAAGGGCGGTGCCAACACCTATGTCGTTCGCAAAATGCGCAAGACCAAGTACAAGCTTCAGAAACTATACTTGGTTGCCACCTATTGCGATGAGGATAATCAAGAATGGCACATGCTGATGCCCGACGAACTACGTGAGGCATTGTCAAGCAACTACAAGTTCTATCTTGACTTGGCGGAGAAAGATCATAAAGGACCGACTGCCAAGCAACTCCGCATGATGGCGGCAATGAAAAGGATTCTGGGAGAATAATACTTTTATGAGCGAGAAGACTGCATTAATAGGCTATGCACTAAATTGAGTGCAAACACACATATTTATATTATAAGTCAAGATTTTTATGGAAAAAAGAAACGTAGCCCTTATTACGGGCATAACTGGTCAGGATGGCTCTTATTTAGCAGAATTGTTGTTGGAAAAAGGTTATGATGTACACGGCACTATCCGTCGTTCATCTACAGACTTTCGTGAGCGCATCGCTCACTTGGAAGGTCAGCCTAACTTCCATCTTCACTATGCTGATCTCGGTGACTCAATGAGCATCATTCAGGTGATGAATAAGGTGAAGCCAACAGAAGTTTATAATCTTGCAGCACAGAGCCACGTACAGGTAAGCTTCGACTCTCCAGAGTTTACTGCTAATGTGGATGCCACAGGTGTGCTACGTATCCTGGAGGCTATCCGTCAGTGTGGCTTGGAAAAGACTTGCCGTATGTATCAGGCTTCAACATCTGAACTTTACGGTAAGGTAGAAGAGGTCCCTCAGAACGAGAACACTCCGTTCCATCCTTATTCTCCTTACGCTGTTGCCAAGCAGTATGGTTTCTGGATTGTGAAGGAGTATCGTGAGGCATACAATATGTTCTGCTGCTCAGGTATACTCTTCAACCATGAGAGCGAGCGCCGCGGCGAGACTTTCGTGACTCGTAAGATTACATTGGCAGCTGCCCGCATCAAGCAGGGCAAGCAGGAGAAGCTGTATCTTGGCAATCTTGACTCGCTCCGTGACTGGGGCTACGCAAAGGACTACGTTGAGTGTATGTGGCTCATCCTTCAGGCAGAGAAGCCGGAGGACTTCGTCATCGCTACTGGTAAGCAGCACTCAGTTCGCGATTTCGCTCAGCTGGCTTTCCATTATGTCGGCATCGAGCTGAAGTGGGAAGGCAAGGATGAAAACGAGAAGGGCATTTGTTCTGAGGGTCCGGAGGAACTCATAGGCAAGACCCTCGTGGAGGTGTCTCCAGACTTCTATCGTCCAACCGACGTGGTCAATCTTTGGGGCGATCCAACCAAGGCAAAGGCCAAGCTAAACTGGAATCCTAATACCACATCATTCGAAGAGTTGGTAAAGATTATGGTTGAGAATGATATGGCAAAGGTAGCAGCTGAGGATGCTGGAATGAAAGTTCGTACCAATCTCGCCGAATATTTGGAAAAGGGAATTGTGAAGTAATATGTTAGACAAGAATAGTAAGATATACATAGCAGGACACCACGGACTCGTGGGTTCTGCTATTTGGAATAACCTCGAGAAGAGAGGCTATCATAATCTGGTGGGTCGTTCTCACAAAGAACTCGACTTGACCGACCAGTATGCCGTGCAGAAGTTCTTCGATGAGGAGCGTCCCGATGCTGTTGTCTTGGCAGCAGCCTTCGTGGGCGGTATCATGGCAAACTCGCTTTATCGTGCTGACTTCATCATGCAGAACATGAAGATGCAGTGCAACGTAATCAGCAATGCTTATTCTCATGGTGTGAAGAAGCTCCTCTTCTTGGGAAGCACCTGCATATATCCCAAGGATGCACCCCAGCCAATGAGCGAGGATGTTCTCTTGACTTCCCCTTTGGAATACACCAATGAGGAGTATGCCATCGCAAAGATTGCGGGACTGAAAATGTGCGAGAGTTACAATCTCCAGTATGGCACCAACTACATTGCTGTGATGCCAACCAACCTCTATGGTCCCAACGACAACTTCCACTTGGAGAACAGCCACGTGATGCCAGCCATGATGCGTAAGATTTATCTTGCCAAGCTCATCCACGACGGCGACTGGCACAGCATTGAGGTAGACATGAACAAGCGTCCTATCAACCCTACTGATAAGCTTCGCGAAATCATCGGAGAGGGTAATGTGGATGGAAACAATCCTCATGAGCGAATTCTGAAGGCACTGGAGTTCTACGGCATCTACGACAACAAGGTGGTGCTTTGGGGAACAGGTAAGCCATTGCGCGAGTTCCTTTGGAGCGAGGATATGGCTGATGCCAGCGTGCATGTGCTCCTGAACGTAGATTTCAAGGACATCATCGGCATCGAGAAATATTCTTCCGTATTTTACGGAGCGAAGGTTGATGGAGCAGTTGATAGAAACAACTCCGAGGGTAGAGGTGGAGCCATCCCCTCACTCGGCGAGATTCGCAACTGCCATATCAACGTAGGTACTGGCAAAGAGTTGACCATCCGAGAGCTCTCCGAACTTGTCAGAAAGGCAGTAGGTTTCGATGGTAAGATAGCATTCGATGCCACCAAACCAGACGGCACCCCAAGAAAACTCATCTCCGTGGATAAGCTCCACAGTCTCGGCTGGACTCACAAGGTCGAGATAGAGGACGGTGTGCAGAAACTCTATGAGTGGTATCAGGAGAGTCTTAAGGACTAAGACTGTCGATAAAGAGGTGAAACCAATGTACAACAATACTCAAATCATAATCATGGCAGGCGGCGTAGGTAGCCGCTTTTGGCCAATGTCAACCCCCGATTATCCAAAGCAGTTCATTGATGTGATGGGTGTCGGCCGTTCCCTCATTCAACTTACAGTAGATAGATTGAAGCCAATCTGTCCTGTCGAGAACATGTGGGTAGTGACAAACGAGAAATACATTCGCATTGTCAAGGAGCAAATCCCTGACATGCCAGTAGATAACATATTAGCAGAGCCGGAGGCTCGCAATACCGCTCCATGTATTGCTTATGCCTGCTGGAAGATCCAGAAGAAGCATCCTGATGCCAACATCGTGGTGACACCATCCGATGCCCTCGTCATTAATACCTCGGAGTATCAGCGAGTGCTCAGCAAGGCATTGAGCTATACTTCCGATAAGAACGCCATCGTTACTATCGGTATCAAGCCAAGCCGCCCGGAAACAGGCTATGGCTATATCGCCGCAGCAGAGCCAACATCCGTAGATGAAATCTACAAGGTTGAGGCTTTCAAGGAAAAGCCAAATCTGGAGACAGCCGAGCAATACCTTGCCGCTGGCAATTACTATTGGAATGCCGGAATCTTCGTATGGAACATCGATACCATCAGCAAGGCAATCCGAACCTTCCAGCCAAACCTTGCCAGCATCATGGATGAGATGGCACCTTCTTTCTATACCGAACAGGAGAAAGAGGTAGTCGGTAAACTCTTCCCAACCTGCGAGAAGATAAGCATTGACTATGCCGTGATGGAGAAGTCGAAGGAAATCTATACCTTGCCAGCCGAGTTTGGATGGAGCGACTTGGGTAGTTGGGGTAGTCTTCGTACCTTGCTTCCACAAGATGAGGACGGCAATGCCAAGGTTGGCAAAGACATCCGACTCTATGAATGCAAGAATTGCATGGTTCATGCAGCCGATGAGAGTAAGGTGGTAGTACAAGGTCTGGATGACTATATCGTGGCGGAGAAACATGGACAACTGCTTGTCTGCTCATTGAAGGAGGAACAGAGAATTAAGAATTTTGGAAAATAATTTATGTCAACTCAAACATCAGATAACAACAAGCGAATAGCGAAGAATACCTTGCTTCTTTATTTCCGAATGCTCTTTATGATGGTCGTGTCATTGTACACGAGCCGAGTCATATTGAATGCTTTGGGAGTGGAGGACTTTGGTATATATAATGTGGTGGGTGGCGTAGTGGCGATGTTCACAGTCATATCAGGCTCATTGTCAGGAGCCATCAGCCGATTTATAACATACGAATTAGGAAAAGGTGACCAGAGCAAACTCAATAAGATATTCTCGGCATCAGTGACAATACAACTATTACTGTCATTGATTATAGTGATATTGATAGAGTCTGTAGGCGTTTGGTTCTTGAATGCAAAGATGACAATACCAGAGAGCCGAATTGCAGCGGCTAACTGGGTGCTGCAATTCTCCATCATCACCTTTGTTATAAACTTGATTAGTGTACCATATAATGCTGTAATTATTGCACATGAGAAAATGTCAGCATTTGCCTATATTAGCATATTAGAGGCTGTGTGCAAGTTGGCGATTGCGTTTTTAATCTTGTGGTCTCCAATTGATAAGTTGATATGTTATGCCATATTAATGTGCTCTGTTGCAGTCATTGTTCGCTTTACTTATGGTCATTACTGTAAAAAACATTTTGCAGAGTGTACCTATCATTTTCATTGGGATAAGGGACTTTTAAGTAAAATGTTTAGCTTTGCAGGGTGGCAATTTTTTGGAACAGGTTCTTATATGCTAATGACCCAAGGAGTTAATATCCTATTAAATTTCTTCTTTGGACCAGTTGTCAATGCTGCAAGAGGAATCGCTGTCCAAGTTGATGGGGTTATTCAACAGTTTGTCAATAACTTTACAACTGCAATAAATCCGCAAATAACAAAATCATATGCTGGAGATAATAAAGCATATATGTTTCAATTGGTTTATTCTGGGGCAAAATATTCGTATTTTTTGGTTCTGTTTTTTGCAATACCTATTATTTTGGAAACCAATACAATATTAACTTTATGGCTAAAAAATGTACCAGAACATACGGTCTCTTTTTTGAGACTTATAGTATGTATTGATTTATTATATGTGCTTTCAAACACAATGATGACTGCAATGATTTCGACAGGAAATATAAAAAAATACCAAATTATAGTAGGTGGTACAGGAATGTTGGTGTTTCCAATATCTTGGTTTTGTTTTTATTTGGGTTTCCCTCCTGAGGTTGCTTTCATAATCCAGTTTGTAATATTTGTTATCCAGTTGGCATATAGACTAATATTGTTGCATGGAATGATAGGATTGCCAATCGCTGGATTTTGTCAACAAGTGCTATTGAAGGCTTTAATAGTTACAATAGTTGCATTCATTCCACCTCTATTGGTTCGTAACATGATTTCTGCAAATGAAATTTTGCGTTTTGTTAGTGTTGGAACGGTAAGTGTATGTGTAACGATTATGACAGTCTATAGTGTAGGATTGTCCGTAACGGAAAAGCATTTTGTAAAATCAAAGATTAAACAACAATTAAATAAGCATAATGATTAAAGATATAATTAAACGTTTCCTCCTTTATGTTATTAAGGGAGTTCCTGTTTATAAAGTTTATCCACAAATAACAAATCTAAATTCAAATGATTTATTGTTAAATAGAGTTGCTTTGATAACAGGCGGGGCATCAGGTATTGGCTTTTCTATAGCTAAATCATTTTTGGCAAGTGGTGCTTATGTCGTGATTTCTGGTCGAAATAAAGAAAAGCTAGAAAAAGCAAAGCAACTTTTATGTCAAGATTATCCAATAGAAAGAGTGATGACAGTTGTGCTTGATATGCAAAAAGTAGAAACATTTTCAGATGTTTTTAATTCTATAATAGAAAAACTTAATGGAAAGAAATTAGATATTCTTGTAAATAATGCTGGTGTTCTTGGTTGTCAGCTAAAGAATGCAGAGGCAAATAGTTACGATTCAGCTTTAGATACCAATTTAAAAGGACCTTTCTTCTTGTCAAAAATTGTCGCTGAATACATGAAAGCCAATAATATAAAGGGCAACATACTGAATGTAGCTTCTTCATCCTCTTTTAGACCAGCAGCATGTGCTTATACTATATCTAAATGGGGTATGCGAGGCTTTACATTAGGGTTGGCAAAATCTTTAATCCCTTACGATATAGTTGTAAATGGTATAGCACCAGGACCAACAGTTACACCTATGACAAAAAACACCGAAGATGGTGATTACTATTTGGCAAATAATCCAACAAAGCGATATGCTACTTCATTGGAAATTGCAAATATGGCTACTATCTTAGTCAGTAATATGTGTAGAACCGTTGTTGGGGACATCTTGTGTATGACTGGAGGTGCAGGGGTTATTACTTTTGATGATATAAATTATAATTTTTAAGATTATGTTTAAAAAATATACAGATAACAAAAATCAGCAGATAGTTATAGCTTTGATGAAAGCTTTTGGCATTAAAAAAGTTATAGCTTCACCTGGAGGTACAAATCCTGCATTGGTAGCAAGTCTTCAGTATGACGGTAATTTCGAAATCTATTCTTGTGTTGATGAACGTTCTGCTGCTTATATGGCTTGTGGTATGTGTGAAGAATCCAATGAGCCAGTTGTGTTATGTTGTACAGGTGCTACAGCTTCACGTAACTATATGCCTGGTTTAACAGAAGCATATTACCGCAAACTACCAATTATAACACTTACTTGTAGCCGCCCTCTTGAGGCTATTGGTCAGTTAATTCCTCAGGTAACTGATAGAACATGCTATCCAAATGATATTTTTGTAGATGGTGCGCAATTAACTCCTGTTAGAACTAAGCAGGATGAACAACAATGTGCTTATTTGGTAAATCGGGTAATATTGTCATCCATGCATCATGGAGGTGGTCCTGTTCATTTAAATATAGTTTCAATTACACAATCATGTAATACTGATAGTTTGCCTTCGGTGCCTATGATAAAGCGTTTTATGCCTTATGAACAATTACCTCAGATACCATCAGATGGAAGAATTGCAATATTTGTTGGAGTTCATAAAAATTTCGTAAAAGAGGAAATGGAAGCTATAGATAAGTTCTGTAGTAAATACAATGCTATAGTTCTCTGTGATCACACTAGTTCTTATCATGGTAATTACCGAGTAGATTATTCTCTTATTGGAACCCAAATTTTGCATACTTTTAATTTGCTGAATCTTTATTTGCTTATACACATAGGTGAAGTCTCTGGAGATTATCAAACCCCTAAGTGTATTCATGCTAAAAATATTTGGCGAATAAGTGAAGATGGAGAACTTAGAAAAACTTTTGGTCATATAGAGGCAGTGTTTGAAATGCCAGAAAGTCTATTCTTTGATAATTATGCGAAGGACTTTAATCCTTCAAATCCAAAAAATGCTTCTTACTTACATGAAGTTGAAGATGTTTATTCGCAGCTATTCGCTAAGATACCAGAATTACCTTTCAGTCATATATGGATAGCAAAGACACTAGCCCCAATGTTACCTAATGATTCCGTTGTGCATTTTGCAATTTTGAATTGTTTGCGTTCATGGAATTTCTTTAAGATAGATTCTTCTATAAGAACCATGTGTAATGTAGGAGGGTTTGGTATTGATGGTTGTACATCTTCTTTAATAGGTGCTTCTTTGGTTCACAAAGACAAAATATACTATTTGTTTACTGGCGATTTAGCATTTTTCTATGATTTAAATGCGATAGGAAATCGTCACATTGGTGGGAATGTCCGAATCATCCTTATTAATACAGGTAATGGTGCAGAGTTCTTACATTTTCAAAGTCCAAAATATGAAGTAGGTGTAGAACCCTTTATAGCAGCCGAAGGACACTTTGGAAATTGTTCTTCTTCCTTTGTAAAAGGAATGGCTAAATCCTTAGGTTTTGATTATTATGCGATTAAAAACAAAACTGAGTTTGAAAATATAAAGCCGTTGATTGTAGATGAAAATGTTTCAGAGCGACCTCTTTTTGTTGAGATATTAACAACTGCTGACGATCAAAGTGCTGCTTGGGAACAAATAAGTAAATTAGAAGAGGCTTCAATGCAAGAAAGCTTAAAATCAACAATTACTAGTGTCAAGCATAGTTCTTTTGGTAATAAATTAAAGAAAATATTAAAATAGCTATGAAAATAGGTATTCTTACAGTCCATAGAGCACCTAATTATGGTGCGATGTTGCAGTGTTATGCTTTGCAGCATTATCTTAAAGATTTAGGATATGATTGCAAGGTGATTGATTTGCTTCGTCCATATCATGATGGTTATATTCCAACACCAGGTTTTGAACCTTTTGATATGAAGAAAATCCATCGAAACCTTAAAGGGGAAATAAGGAAATTTATAGGTCATTATCTTCACAGATATGATGCCAATAATAGAAAGTTTTCAAAAACTTATGTTAAAGAAATTACTCATAAGAAAGAACAATTTGCTAGTTTTGATAAACGTATTGCCTATACAAGACAGTATAGCTCTATAGGTGAATTGTATGCAAATCCTCCTCTTTTCGATATTTATGTAACAGGTTCTGATCAACTATGGAATCCTACTCAACCTTATTGTATAGAACCTTTCTTCTTGACATTTGCTAAAAGTGGAAGAAAAATATCTTATGCAACAAGTATTGGTGTTTCAAGTATTCCTGAAGCGATAAAGCAGAAATATGTATCTTGGTTAAATAGTTATGATTATATTTCTGTTAGAGAGAAAGAAGCCCAAGACATTCTTTCCGATGTGAATAAACCAATATATAAGATTATTGATCCAACTTTTTTGTTGCCAGTAACAAAATGGGAAGAAATAATGGATACTTCTCTTGATTTGTATAAGGGAGAATATGTTTTCTGTTTTACTCTTAGCTATCTTTCTGGTTTGCATTCTTTCTTGAAAAAATATGCAAAACAGCAAAATAAGAAATATGTATATGTTGTGCATGCTTTTCAAGATGCACCTTATACTTGTAAAGACCAGAATGTAATAGGTCTTATTGATGTTTCTCCAGAACAATGGTTAGGACTTATCCATAATGCAAGTGAAATTTTTACAGATTCTTTTCATGGAACAGTTTTCTCTCTGATGTTTGGTAAGTCATTCTATTCTTATATACCTTCATTTAATAAAAGAGGTAGTAGAATAGAAAATTTACTTCAATTATTTGGACTCAAGGGACGGATAATTTACAATCTTAATGACTGTGCCTTAGATAAAAAAGCCATAGATTATATTAAGGTAAATGCAACCATAGGGAAAGAGCGAGAAAAAGCTATAGATTTCTTAAATAAGGCTATAAAAAAATAGTAAAATGCAGTATTTATTCCTTCTTATTTTTCTTTACTTTTTGCTAAAAGATTTTAGAAAAGGAGTTGTGATATATGCCCCATTTAAATTCTTTTTTTATGAAGGATTTAAATTAGGACCAACATCTTTTGATATAGTCTTGTCATGTGTCGTATGTGCTATTTTTCTTGCAAAGAGGAGAAAAATCATAACGGAAAAATTCCCTTGGAAAATGTCTTTTTTGATATTGTTGATTTCTGGTGTGATATTTTCTTTTTATCCTTCTTTGTATATAGGCGAACTCTTACGACAAGTATTTTGCATCTATGGATATGGATTTGTGTTTTTTTATTGTCTTTCAGATAAGAGCACTGTTAATACTTTCCTGAAAAGTTGTACTTTATTTGCAATACTATTAGCAGGTAATGGCTTCTTTCAATTAATTACTGATCAAAATTTGTTGGGCAATTTCCATGATTCATTTTATAATGCAGAATTTAAAGATAATGATTTAGTTCGCTTTGGCAACTTTAGTAGAGTACGTTCTTTCTGTTCGCATTCTATTAGCTATGGCGTAGAATGCGTAGTGTTTTTAATGACTTTTTTGTATATGTATTTTGTTTATAAAAAAGACTTTTTTACAAAATATATGTATTTTGCGATGTTCTTTTGTGTAATAGGCATTATAACAAGTGGGTCAAGAACACCTCTTTTGGGTACTGCTATAATGGTTTTGCCTCTTATTACAAAAATGAGACGAATATCAGGGAAACAAAAGCTAATTGTTATCCTTGCAATTATATGTTTTTGTATGCTATTTGGTTCCTATGTCATAGAAATGATCAATTCTATCATCAATCCAGATAAAACCTCAGTGGAAGGTAGCAATACAACAGGACGTTTGGAACAGTTTGCGTATTCCATATATTTGGTTCAAAATAACTGGTTGTTAGGTTATGGTAATGTGAATATCATGGACATGAAAAACTTTGATTATGGTATTTTATATGGTGCCGAGTCTATTTGGATGGTTACTTTATTACAGAAAGGAATAATTGGCATTATAGCTTACGCTTATTTTTATGTTAATGTTTTTAAACATCTTCCTTTAAATAATAAAGTCATCTTTGTCTTTTTTATACTTGGGTGGTTGTTGATAGATAGTGCTACGAGTTTGATGGGTATAAATATGTTTTTACCAATCATGATAATATCTTTATTATATAAACTGGGAAATCGAAAATGTATTGAATATGGACAACATTAAATTTTCTTTTATAGTTCCTGTATATAATGTGGAAAGCTATTTAGAAAGATGCTTGGATAGCTTACTGGACCAGACCTATGATAATTTTGAAATTATTTGTGTGAATGATGGTTCTACTGATTCTTCCTTGAAAATATTGAATGATTATTCTGCGAAGTATTCAAAAATACACATTGTTAGCCAAGAAAACAAGGGGCTTGGAGAAGCTAGAAATACAGGCGTAAAATATGCAACAGGCAATTATATTTGGTTTATAGACAGTGATGATTGGATAGAAGAAAAATCGTTGTCGCTATTGACTGAATTTATTCAAAACAATGGTGAAAAAGATATGATTGTCTTTAATTGCTATCATACCCCTAACATTCATCAAAAAGGTCGAATATTTAAAGCTTTTTGGAAAGAACCATCCAATTTAAATCCCATAGAATACGTTAGACTCTTACTTGATGGACAAGGGCTGTTTAGCGCATGGAATCGTATATATAGATATGATTTTTATCTTGAATCAAAGTTTCGCTTTCCCAAGGGATTCTATGAAGATGTTCCTCAACTATGTTTAAGCATTAAGGCTAATAGTATAGGCTATTTGAATGAAGAATTATACAATTATTTTTATAATGAAAATTCAATAATGAGGCAAGTGGATTGTCGCATATTAGATTCGTTTA
>ERZ1026862.966-NODE-966-length-18473-cov-3.887176_pt1 | contig 18473 bp, 14 predicted proteins | sample MGYA00380161_ERZ1026862 | MGnify/ENA primary metagenome ERZ1026862 (study PRJEB33269, sample SAMEA4719797) | human gut metagenome | biome: human-associated habitat; feature: organic feature; material: feces | place: Cameroon | collected 2013-10 ... | reverse complement strand
CTGCAATACTCGCCTTTGACGAGCCGGTGGACGTCAGCCTGCCGGAGGGCACCGGCGCATTCAACGGCAGCAGGTGGCGCCGCAGGATACTCCAGGACGCCCTTGTCAGAAGCGGCGACGCGGACCTTGCCGGCAGTGATTCCGAGTGGGCGGTGGTGGATTTCAGCGACCTTATCTGCCGCATGACGGAATACCACGGGGCGCTGTTTGAAACCGACGACTTTATCCGCCGCACGGATTTCTACAAGGGAATCCAGGACGAATGCCGGGAGTGCTGGCTGTTCGAGCGGCGCGACATGAAATCCTGCGCGGAATCCATAATGCGCTTCGGGGAAATGCTCAAAAAGAAGTACGGCGCGCATATCATTCTGATAAAATCCGAGCCTAAGGACAGCTACATCGACCTGGACCACAGGCTGCGCAAGCTGGAAACCGACAAGATGTTCATGATAAAGAAGCGCTTCATCTCGCTGTGCGAGGAACGCTTCGCATGCGTGACGGGCTGCTACGTCATCGACATTTCAAGAAAGTTCTACGCTTCCGACAGCTTTCCGCTGGGCGGCGTGGACATCATACACTACGAGGACGAATTCTACCGCCAGGCTGGCGCGTACATCAGCGAGATAATCACTGACGGCAGCAGGCGCGTGTTCAGTTCCGTGGACGAGAGCTATATCCTGCTGAGGGATATGAGGGCGCAGAGGTAATTACCTGCTGTGAATTAAAGGGGGCGGTCAGTTGGACAAGAGAATATTCGCGGTGCTGCTGAGTATTGCGCTGCTATCCGGCTGCGCCGCCGACGAGGGGAGCCCGGCGCAGTCCGCGGAGAGCACTCCGGCGGCGACGTCGGAGCTCCCGAGCGTTGCTCCGGCGGAATCCACTGTGGACAGCGCACCCGTGGAGGTGCCCTCCGCGGATTCCCGGGAGCCTGCGCCGACCACGGAGGAATCCGCGGCGGATTCCTCAGAGCCGACCCGGGAGCCTGCTCCGGTCACAGTGGAATCTGTGGGAGCCGCCGTGTCGGAATCCGAACCGCAGCCGGAGGTCACGACTTCCACTACGGTCACTACAACGGCGACCACGGCGCAGACTACCGCCCCGGAGCCGGTGAACGTGGTCATACCCGAGGTGAGAGTTCCGCTTTCCCCGGGGAAGGACACCGCTGGCAACGACAAGGTGCTGGTGGATTACAGCAACTCCGGGGAGGGGTACATATCCGTCTGCTGGAACGAGAGCGGAAAGCGCGTGAAGCTGCGTATCGTGAGTGGCGGCAGTACATACGACCATGACGTGCCCACCGGGGGCGTGACGGAATATTATCCGCTTTCCTGCGGCAGCGGCGACTACACGGTGCAGATATACGAGCAGACCGAGGGCGACCGCTACACGAAAGTCCTGGAGCAGGGATTCACGGCGAAGATAAAGAGCGAAACAACGCCGTTCCTGTATCCTAACCGGTATGTGGAGTTCACGCAGAACTCCGCCTGCGTTGAAAAGGCGGCGCAGCTGTGCGCCGGGAAGAACGGCACCATCGAAAAGACTGCGGCGGTATTTTCGTGGATAACCGACAATGTGACCTATGACCGGGAGCTTGCGGCGACGGTGAAGAGCGGATATGTCCCGGACCCGGACAGCGTGCTGAAAAAGCGGTCGGGGATATGCTATGACTATGCTTCGCTGATGGCGGCAATGCTCCGTTCGCAGGATATCCCGACCAGGCTGGTGGTCGGTTACGCCAAGGAAAACATCTATCACGCGTGGAACGAGATATGGACGGAGGAAACCGGCTGGATAACCCCGGAGCTGTTCCTGTCAAGGCACGGATACAACATCGCGGACGCAACGTTTTACGCAGGCTCGGCGGACAAGGAAAAGATCGCCGGCTACATTTCGGACAGCGGTAACTATTCGGCGCTGTATTACTATTGACCCGGAGGGATTTGTATGAGAGTAAAGAAGCTGGACTACGGTCAGGTGGAATATATCTGCGAGCAGCTTTCCATGATGATAGGCTCCGGAATCGGGGCTGCGGACGGGCTTGAGCTCCTGTGCGAGGATATCCCGGAGGGCACGCTGAAGGCTGCCTGCATGGAAATATCCGGCGCGGTGGGTAAGGGCGAATCCCTTTCTGCGGCGGTGCGCAGCACGGGGAGATTCCCGGAATACGCGGCGGATATGATCTCCGTCGGCGAGATGAGCGGTAAGCTGGAGGAGGTCCTCCGGGGGCTGGCGGAATACTATGACGAGCGCGACGAGATACGCCGGGCGCTGCGCTCTGCGGTGCTGCACCCGATGGTGCTCCTGCTGATGATGACGGTGGTCATGATCGTACTGGTGGTCATGGTTATCCCGATGTTCGGGGATATATTCTCCCAGTTTGACAGCTCCGTGAGCGGCACGGTGAAGAATACCGTGGAGCTTGCCTACAATTCCGGTATCGTTATAATGATAGTCCTGCTGGCGCTTATCGTGATTTCCGCGGTCATTGCGATAATGTCCAGGCTCTCAAAGACCGGAGGATTCGTCCGCAGGCTGGCTTCCGCGCTTCCGTTCACTCGCGGAATCGCGGAGAAGCTCTCCCTGTGCGACCTGACCAAGGCGGTCAGCATTAACGTCAGCGCCGGAATCTCTCCGGAGGATATGATAATGCGGTCAAATATCCGCTGCTTTATCCGGGACAGGCGCGTGGCGGAGCGCTACAGCGACTGCGAGAAGCGCGTCATAAACGGCGAGAGCTTTCCGGACGCGGTGATAAGCAGCCGCCTGCTCCCTCCGCTGTATGCGAGGTCGCTGAAGCTGGCGTATTCCTCCGGCAGCTTTGAGGGCGTGTGGAAGCGCATAAGTTCCAACTACCATGAGGAAACTCAGCGCAGCCTGATGAATCTCACCGCCGTTATCGAGCCGGCGATGATAGTGATTCTCGGGCTGCTCATCGGCGCGATACTGCTCATGCTGATGATTCCGCTGATGAACATTATGTCCGTGCTGGGGTGATATCATGAAGAAGCTGAATTTCAGGGCGCTGCCTGCGGTGCTTGGCATAGTGCTGTTCGCGGTGATGATCCTGTGGCTGATCCTCGCCCTGGGGAATGCCTCCCGTGCCTCTGACGAGGAGCGGCTGGCGCAGGTGAAGCAGTCCGTGGAGAATGGGATAACCCTCTGCTACGCCGCCGAGGGAGCCTATCCCGACAGCCTGGAATATCTCACGCAGAGCTACGGCGTGGTATTTGACGAGAGCCGCTATCTGGTGCATTATGAGCGCTTCGCTTCGAATGTGCGCCCGACGGTCACGGTCATTCAGAGGGAGAACTGATATGAAATATCGCAGTGACAGATCATTTGCCGACACGGCTTCGGCGGTGAGCAGCATGCTGCTTTTCGTTCTTTTCGCGGTCTGCATGCTGCTGGCGGTCGCGGTGGCTGCCGATACCTACAGCCGGATAAAGACGGGATATCAGCAGTCCTTCGGGTCGGCGGCGTCCATAAAATACGTCACCAACAAGCTTCGCTCCGCGGAGAGGATCACGCTGCTGGACAACGGCGGCGCGGCGGTGGAATCCGACGGGCTGGTGAGCGTGATCTGGTGCGAGGACGGGGAGCTGTACGAGAAATACACTCCCGTCGGCGAGGAAATAACCGCCCGGGACGGTGACAGAATCTCCAGCGCGGACAGCCTGAGCATTACGGAACACGACGGATTATACGAGATCACGGTAACGGCAGGGGAGCAGACCTCCACCGTGCTGGTACGGGGAGGGTGTTAAGACTGAACAGGAAGAGCAATAACCTGCTGTTTGCGGAGATGACCATGGCGCTGCTGTTCTTCGTGATATCCTTCGCCGTTATCATTAGGGTATTTGCGGCGGCGGACGGGCTGGAGCGCAAATCCCGGCGGAGGGTGAACGCGGCGCTGTGCGCGCAGTCCATCGCGGAGGCCTACTCCGTCAGCGGCGATACCGGGACTGCGCTCCGGCTGGTTTTCGGCGAGGATATCCCCGGGGACAGTGTTTCGCTGGATTCCGACATGCGACCGGAGCAGGGCGGCGAGATCACGCTGACCCTTTCCGAGGAGCGTGAGGATTCCGCCGCCGGGACTTATTCCACGCTGAGCATTCGGTTTGAATACTCCGGCGAGGAGGTTTACGTGCTGGAGTGCGGCGCGTATATTCCGCAGGGAGGTGCCGCAGTTGAATAAGAAGAAACGATTTTTCGGCAGCACGGTGGGCGTGGGATACATTTCGATCATGCTGATATTCACGGTGATCTGCCTGACGATACTTGCAGTGCTGAGCTTCCAGGCGGTATATTCCAACGACCGGGTGAGCAGCCGCAGCGAGATATTCACGCAGGAATACTACGACGCGGACGCGGCGGCGAAATCCACCCTGGCGCGGCTGGATCTTGCGGCAGTGCAGGCGGCGGAGGGCTTCTCCTTTGAGGAGGGCTTCATGACTGCGGCAGCGGAGATAGAGGGCGTGTCCACGGCAATGGTGCCCGGAGGAGTCCGGGCGGATTACTCCGTCAGGATAAACGACCGTCAGTATCTGGCGGTGAGCGTGGAGTTCCATGCAGATAGCGGCGACGGCAGGTACGATGTGCTGGAATGGCGCAGCGTCACCCGGGACAGCACGGAAGAGAGCACCCCTGCAGTATGGGACGGCAGCGAGCTGGTATAGTACTCCGGGAAACCGGCGGATAAAAGTCTGAAAGGTGTATTATGGATATTCTTGAGATTCTGACAAAGGCAGCGGCGGAACACGCTGCGGATATTTTCATCGTTTCCGGAGCGGTACTCAGCTACAAGGCGGAGGGAAAGCTGTACCGAATGGGGGAAACTCCCCTCAGCCCTGATGATACTAAGGCGTTGGTGGTGCAGATATTCCGGCTGGCGAAATTCGACGTCACCGAGGACAGCATTCCCGAGCGCGAGAAGGATTTCTCCCTGTCGGTGGCAGGAGTAGGGCGGTTCCGTGCGAACATCTACAAGCAGCGGAGCTCCTGGTCGGCTGTGCTGAGGTACGTCCCGTTTGAGCTTCCCGACCCGGTGAAGCTGGGGATTCCCGAGCAGGTAATGCAGTTGAGCGAGAGCAGAAGCGGTATCGTGCTGATAACCGGCGTGGCGAGCAGCGGTAAATCCACAACGCTGTCCTGCATAATCGACAGGATCAACAATACCCGGGACGGTCATATAATCACGATAGAGGACCCTATCGAGTTCCTGCACAGGCATAACAGGTGCATTGTCAGCCAGCGCGAGATCAGCATTGACACGGACAGCTATATAGACGCGCTCCGGGCTGCGTTGCGTCAGTCCCCGGACGTTATCCTGCTGGGCGAGATGAGAGATCACGAAACGATCAGCGTTGCCATGACTGCGGCAGAAACCGGTCAGCTGGTGCTTTCTACGCTGCATACGCTGGGGGCGGCGAATACCATCGACCGTATCATCGACGTGTTCCCGATAAATCAGCAGCACCAGATCCGCGTGCAGCTTTCCATGGTGCTGAATGCCGTGGTGTGTCAGCAGCTGCTTCCGTCGGTGGACGGGGGGCTTATCCCTGCCTTTGAGATAATGACGATGAATAACGCGGTTCGCACGCTTATTCGCGACCAGAAGACCCACCAGATAGACACGATTTTGCAGTCCTCCGACGGAATGCAGACCATGGACAGTTGTATCGCGGACCTCTACCGACAGGGCAGGATAACCGCCCGTACAGCCGTAGAGCACGCGTACAATCCCGAGATAATGGCAAAGCGTATCATGTGATATTCTGATAGCACCATGCAAATATGGAATATTGACCGCCAACAAATGGCTCTGTATAATACGATAACCGTTATCGTTATGTTGTCCGTTTACGGTTAATATGCTAAATTATTGCGTGGGCTATTGACAAAATGTCACACGCGGTGTATAATGAAGTAAATAATAAGGGATAGCTATACCCTTTTGGGCGTGGAGTCCCGGCAAAACCTAATGTAGTAACATCAGGAGGTAATTATTCATGAGCGAAAAGAAGCGCAGATGGAGTAAAAAGTCCGCAGCGGTGGTTGCTTTTGCTGCGTCGCTGCTTGCCTCTAACGCGGCTTCAGTCCTTTCCGCGGCTGAGGAAACTCCCGGCGATCTCGGCGGCAACACCCTGTTCGACGATGAGCATACCGGCGATGACGTTGTCTATAAGGCACTGGCGGAGAATGTTTACAAGCTCCAGAACAGGTCAGAGAAGGTCGAGGATTACTATTCACTGCTGAACACGGTGAATGACTTCGGTCTGTTCGCGATTTCCACAAACACTAACCACCTTGAATGTAATGCAGCCGTTGAGAGTATCAACGAGTTCAACCTTCAGTATACCAATATCGTCAGACACAATTCTATCGGCACCGGAAAGTACATCGTGTATCTCGGCGCCGCTCCCACCAATACCCAGCGGCTGGATATGGCGAGCATTCCGTCTGACGCCAAGGTGGAGGTCGTTCTGAACTTCGGCTTTGAGCGCGAGGACACCGACAACGGAAACAGAGTCGGCTTCAACACCAACGGCGTTCACTACGAACTGCTGAATGTAAAGGCTTCCAATGTGACTATCCGCACCCCTGAGCCCGGAGAAACGCAGTTCAATATCGAAGGAACACTGGATAATCTTGCTGATTCCGGTTCCAAGCTTATTAAGGACGTTGGCGGAGTCAAGGGCACGACCAGCTTCCGCGCTGCGCTCGAGAGTGCATACCAGAATATTTCCGACGGCACCGTACAGCCCGGCGAAACATTGATCATCACCGCCGACGCCAACGATGTCGCATACAAGCAGGATTACGAGAATGCGCTTGTAAAGGTGCTCACTCAGAATAACGGCGTAAGCGTTATCATCAACGTTGATACCACCGGATTTGACGGGAATTACTTCAACCTCGGCAATATAAACGGCACTACCTTCAACAAGGGCTGCGCGAATGTTGTGTGGAATTTCGGCGATTACGATGGCAATCTGAGTGCTCCGGCAGGCGGAATCGTTGTTGCGCCTGCGGCTACAGTGACTACTGATAAGGGACACGTCAACGGTGCCCTTATTTGCCGGGATTTCAACCAGAACAACGAAATACATCAGGTAACGCGCCCCTCTTATCCTGAGCCTGACGAGGATCCTTCTACTGAAGAGTCCTCTGAGGAATCTTCGGAGGAGTCTACCGAGGAGAAGTCCACTGAGGAAACGACCGACGAGCCCGATGTACCTACAACCGACGAGCCGGACGTACCTACGACCGACGAGCCCGACGTACCCACAACAGACGAGCCCGACGTACCCACAACAGACGAGCCCGACGCACCTACAACGGACGAACCTGACGTACCTACGACAGACGAGCCCGATGTACCTACAACCGACGAGCCCGATGTACCTACAACCGATGAGCCTGACGTACCTACAACCGACGAGCCCGATGTACCTACGACAGACGAACCCGATGTACCCACAACAGACGAGCCTGACGTGCCTACAACAGACGAGCCTGACGTACCTACAACCGACGAGCCGGATGTACCCACGACCGACGAGCCTGTCGTTCCGACAACAGACGAATCTTCTGAAGAAACAACTGAAGAAACCACCGAAGAAACAACTGAGGAAACAGATGAGCCTTCAGTTCCTGATACTCCTGTAAATCCTCCTCACCCGGACGAACCCGATAAGCCGGTAACTCCGGACGAACCTGATAAGCCGGTAACTCCGGACGAACCCGATAAGCCGGTAACTCCAGACGATCCCGACAAGCCCGTAACTCCAGACGAACCGGTAAAGCCGATCACTCCTGGAAGACCGTCCAGACCTACAACTCCTGATGAGCCTACAACTCCGGTAACTCCCGATGAGCCTGCAAAGCCCGAGAGTCCGGAATCTCCCGAAACTCCCGAGAAGCCTGTAAAGCCCGTCACACCCGTGACGCCGGAGGATCCGGAAGAACCCGGCGCACCTGAGGATCCGGAAGAACCCGGCGCACCTGAGGATCCTGACGATCCCGATGAGCCTACGGACGATGTAGAGCCTACTTATGATGACTCCGAGGAGGCGGACACCGACAGCGATGTTGATGACGCTGATCCCGAGGAGATAGAGTTCCTGCCGGACGATGTTCCGCTGGGAGAGATCCCGGTAGATCACGATCCGAACAATCCTATCCACGATGACACGATCATTGAGGACATCGGCGTGCCCATGGGCGAGAACCCGAACATGGGCGTTGAAGGTCCTGTAGGAGCCGGAATCGCAGCAGCCGGAGCGGCTGTCGCACTTGCAGTGGCTTCCAAGAAGCGCAAGAAGTAAATAAGACAAAACGGTGGACTCAGAGATGAGTTCATCGTTTTTGCATAAGAATAACCCCGTGCCGGCTGACACGGGGTATTTCTGTGGAATTATCACTCGGCTGCTTTCTTTGCAGGCTTGCCGGTGTAGAGCTGGTAGTAACGTCCCTGCTCTTCAATAAGCTTGTCGTGGTTGCCACGCTCGATGATTCTGCCCTGTTCCAGTACCATGATACAATCGGAGTTGCGCACGGTGGAAAGCCTGTGGGCAATGACGAACGTAGTTCTTCCGCTCATGAGCTTATCCATGCCGTCCTGTACAAGGCGCTCCGTTCTGGTATCAATGGAGGAGGTAGCCTCGTCAAGTATCAGTACTGGCGGATCTGCAACTGCTGCTCTCGCAATTGCAAGCAGCTGGCGCTGTCCCTGGGACAGGTTCGCGCCGTCGCCGGTCAGCATAGTGTTGTAGCCGTCCGGGAGTCGCTTAACGAAGCTGTGAGCGTTCGCAAGCTTTGCTGCGGCAATGCATTCCTCGTCGGTGGCGTCAAGACGTCCGTAGCGGATATTGTCCATTACTGTTCCGGTGAACAGGTGGGTATCCTGGAGCACAAGTCCCAGGGAGCGGCGGAGGTCTGCCTTCTTTATTTTGTTGATATTGATATCGTCGTAGCGTATCTTGCCGTCCTGGATATCGTAGAAGCGGTTGATAAGGTTCGTGATGGTGGTCTTTCCGGCACCGGTGGAACCTACGAATGCGATCTTCTGACCGGGCTCGGCATGGAGCTTGATGTCATGCAGCACCATCTTCTTCTCGTCGTAGCCGAAATCCACGCCGTCGAACACGACGCTGCCCTCCAGCTTGCGGTAGCTTACGGAGCCGTCCGCTGTGTGGGGGTGCTTCCAAGCCCATACGCCGGTGCGCTCCTTGCTTTCGGTGATGGTTCCGTCCTCGGAGATCTTCGCGTTGACAAGTTCAACGTATCCCTCGTCGGTCTCGGATTCAGTGTCGAGCAGGGTAAACACACGCTGCGCGCCTGCCATAGCCATTACGACTGCATTCAGCTGCTGGCTGACCTGGATAACCGGCTGAGAGAAGCTCTTGTTCAGCGTCAGGAATGCCACCAGCGTACCGATAGTCAGTCCGGTGTTTTCTGCGCCGAGCACCAGGGAAAGCACAGCGCCGATAGCTGCGCAGAGAACGTAGCTGATGTTGCCGAGGTTTGCGCTGACAGGCATGAGGATATTCGCGAACTTGTTCGCATTGTTGGCGGAATCCCTGAGCTGGTCGTTGACCTTGCGGAATTCTTCGATGTTCTTTTCCTCGTGGTTGAATACCTTGACTACTTTCTGACCCTCCATCATTTCCTCGATGTATCCGTTCACGATACCGAGGTCCTTCTGCTGTGCGCCGAAGTACTTGGAGGATTTTCCGCCGATTTTTGCGGCAGCAAACATCATAACGACAACCATCAGCACTGTGAGTATCGTCAGCGGAATATTCAGCACGATCATGCTGACGAAAGTGATGATCAGCGTAACACCGGAGTTCACCATCTGCGGAATACTCTGGCTGATAAGCTGGCGGAGCGTATCGACGTCGTTTGTGTAGATCGACATGATGTCGCCGTGAGCGTTCTGGTCAAAGTACTTTATCGGCAGGGATTCCATGTGCGTGAAGATGTCGTTTCTAAGATCGCGCATGGTGCCCTGGGTAATGTAGATCATCAGTCGGTTGTAGGTGAACGAAGCCGCAATACCCACGACGTAGATCCCTGCAAGCAGGCACAGACGTGCGAGCAGCGGTCCGAAATCTGCCTCGCCGCCGGCTTTTACTGTGTCGAGCATAGGCGTGATGAAGTCGTCGATAAGGCTCTGCATGAACAGCATACCGGTAAGCGTGGTAGCTGCGGTGATGAGGATACATACCAGCACCAGGATAAAGCGGAATTTATAGCGCTTCATCATGTAGCCGAGCACGCGCTTCAGCACCTTGAAATCCATGTTCTTTCTCTTGAGGTCAGCAGGCTGACGTCTGTTTCCCATAGTTCTTGCCATAATTCCACCTCCTTAATCGTTAGGCTTGTCGAAATCTCCGCCGGACTGGGTCTGGAGCGTGTAGATCTCGCTATATATCTTGTTGTTCTTCAGCAGGTTCTCGTGGGTGTCGAATCCGCTTATGCGGCCGTCGTCCATTACGATTATGCGGTCAGCGTCCTGCACACTGGAAATACGCTGGGCGATGATGAGCTTTGTCGTGCCCGGGATCTTCTGGGCGAATGCCTGGCGTATCTTTGCGTCCGTGGCGGTATCCACCGCGCTGGTGGAGTCGTCGAGGATAAGTATCTTCGGGCTCTTCAGCAGCGCTCTGGCAATACACAGACGCTGCTTCTGACCGCCGGATACGTTGGTTCCGCCCTGTTCGATCATAGTGTGATAGCCATCGGGCATTCTGTCGATGAACTCGTCCGCGCAGGCGAGGCGGCAGGCTTCCGCGCATTCCTCCTCGGTGGCGTTCTCGTTGCCCCAGCGGAGGTTGTCGAGGATAGTTCCGGAGAACAGCACGTTCTTCTGGAGCACTACAGCAACCTGGTCGCGCAGCATTTCGAGGTCGTATTTACGGACGTCAGTTCCGCCGACCAGGACTGCGCCGCTGTCCACGTCGTACAGACGGCTGATAAGGCTTGCGAAGGTGGATTTACCGCAGCCTGTGCCGCCGATGATTCCGATGGTTTCGCCGGCGTGGATATGCAGGTCGATATCCGTGAGTATCTCCTCGCCGCCGTCCATGTCGGATTTCTTTTCCTTGAGCTGATTGGATTTATGCTTGTAGGCGAAGTTCACATGATCGAAGTCGATGGAACCGTCCTTGATCTCCATGATCGGGTCGGCAGGGTTGGTGATGTCGGATTTCTCGTTGAGTACCTCGGAGATACGTCTTGCGCTTGCCGCGGACATCGTGATCATAACGAAGATCATGGAGAGCATCATCAGGGACATCAGCGCACTCATGATGTAGCTGAACAGTGATGTAAGCTCACCGGTGGTCATGGAACCGCCGACAATGAACTGCGCGCCGAACCAGGAAATGAGAAGAATGCAGGCGTAGATGACGAACATCATCACGGGGTTGTTCCAGGAAATTATCTTCTCAGCGGTAACGAACATCTTGTAGAGGTTTCCGGAGGCGTTCACGAACTTCTGGTTTTCGTGATCCTCGCGGACGAATCCCTTTACTACGCGGATACCGGAGATATTCTCCTGCACGCTGGCGTTGAGGTCGTCGTACTTCGTGAACACCTTGTCAAACACCTTGGTGGCATTCTTGACGATCAGCGTGAGGACTGTTCCCAGCACGATGAGCGCGCCGAGGAATATCAGGCTGATCTTCGGATTGATGATAACGCACATTATCACGCTGCTTATCAGCATGATGGGCGCTCTTACCGCGATTCGGATTATCATCTGGAATGCATTCTGGAGGTTGGTGACGTCGGTAGTCATACGGGTGACCAGACCAGCAGTGCTGTATTTGTCGATGTTGGAGAAGGAGAACGTCTGGATATTCGAGAACATTGCGTCGCGGAGGTTGCACGCAAATCCTGAGGAAGCGTCCGCCGCGAATTTTCCGGCGAGCACGCCGAAAGCAAGGCTCATGAATGCCATGACGATCATCACGCCGCCGTAGATGAATACCTTGGGCAGATCTCCGGCGCCGTCGTTTCCGTTTATTCCCTTGTCGATGATGGACGCTGTAACGAAGGGTATCAGTACTTCCATCACGACTTCGAGGATCGTAAACAGGGGAGTGAGCAGCGTCGATCGTTTGTATTGCTTGATCTGTGCTGCGAGTGTTTTTATCATGCTTTTTTCCTCCTTGTGTATTATTTCTGCATTGATTAGTTGCCTTATTATTATAGTACATATTTTTTATAATGTAAATTCACAAGAATTACAGAAATCGGCATATCTGTGGTGCGGGTTTCAGTGAAATTTACTAAGGTAATTTGTTTGCAAAACCGTGTCCGCATAACAGCCACGATTTCGCATGGTTATGCGGTTTGTCGGGACTTATCATTTCATTTGGTTTTCACAATCAAAGGGGTTGCAAAACTGAAAATTGTGTGATATAATAGCTTTTGGAGTATGGTGTATGTTTATTTTACCCATAAATCGTTATCTGTACACAAGTTAGACTATACTAACAAAAGAAAGCAAGGTGCAATATGAAAGTATACGAGTTTGGCGATAAGAACGCTCCGGCGATATTCCTGCTGCCGGGGACCTGCTGCTACTGGAAGGGGAACTTCGGCGCCGTGATTCCGCTGCTGGAGGAGAAGATGAGGGTGTGCGTGGTGTCCTACGACGGATTTGACGACACGGAGGAATCCACGTTTCCCACCATGCTGGAGGAATGCGCCAGGATAGAGGACTACATAAAGCAGAATTACGGAGGGCACGTCCGGGCGGTGTACGGGTGTTCGCTGGGAGGCTCCTTTGTGGGACTGCTGGCCGCCCGTGGGAATATCACGATGGATTACGGGATCCTCGGCAGCTCCGACCTCGACCAGGCAGGGAAATCCAAGACGGGTCTGCTGATCAGGATCGGTATCCCGCTGCTGTATCCCATGATACACGACGGTGAATTCAAGAGCGGATTCATGAAGAAGCGCTCCGAGAAGAGCATGGCGGCAAACGGCGAGTACGGCAGAAAGTTCATGGACATGATGAAGGGTCCGAAGGGCGAGGGAATGCCGTTTGTGTCCCGGGAGAGCGTTGCGAATCAGTTCGGCTCGGATATGATGACTCCGCTGCCGGACAAGATCGACCCGGCGCAGGGGGAAATACACATATTCTATGCGCTGAAGATGGGGGAGAAGTACCGGGACAGATACCTGAAACACTTCGCTCACCCGGTCATTCATGAGCATGACCTGCGCCACGAGGAACTCCTGGCGTGCTATCCCGAGAAGTGGACGGAGGAAGTTTTCAATACGGTTCTCAGATGATAAAAAGTGGACGGTTTTAACCGTCCACTTTTTATTTATTGCTGTGTTTCTATCGCGAGCCGCTCTTTCTCCTGGCGCTGTACCTTTAGTTTCAGCCTGTGCCGGCAGATAAAGAAGCATATCACATGTGCCGCCACGGTGATCACCCAGGAAACCGGGTAGGAGAGGTACACTACGTCCGGAGTATGGTACTGTTCCATCTGGAATACGGTGCCGAGCCATACAAGGCGCAGTCCGCAGGCGCCCAGCAGTGATACTATCATCGGCGTGATGGAATACCCCATGCCGCGCAGGGAGCCAACCATAACGTCCATTATACCGCACAGGAAGTAGGTCCCACAGACGTACATCATACGGCGCTGACCGGCGTCGATAGCAGCTTCGCCGGAGGTGTAGATACCGAGAAGCTGCCTGCCGCAGGTCATCGTGACTCCAAGCCCGAGTATCGCCCACACTGCCACCACGCAGGTAAGTCCGCAGAGGAGTATCCGGTTGATACGCTCGTATTTCCCGGCGCCGAGATTCTGGCTGGTGAAGGAAAGCGTGGACTGATAGCAGGAGTTCATCGCCATATACACGAATCCCTCAATGCTTGCCGCGGCGGAATTTCCGGCGATGACGACCTCACCGAACAGGTTTATGGAGGACTGTATGACTACGTTGGAGAGGGAGAATACCATGCCCTGGAATCCGGCTGGGAGACCTATCTTCATGATCATGCCGAGCTTGTCGCGGTGGATACGCAGCTTGCGGAGTTCCAGCTTCAGTCCGTTTTCCTCCTTCTCGCGCATAAGGCAGCGCACCATGAGGAATGCGGAAACTCCCTGGGAGAGGGTGGTCGCAAGACCGACGCCGGCGGCGCTCATGTTGAAGAGGATCACGAACAGCAGGTCGAGGAGTACATTGATCACCCCGGCGCATATCAGGTAGATAAGGGGACGTCGCGTATCTCCGGCGGCGCGGAGCAGCGCATTTCCGAAGTTGTAGATCATCATGAACGGCATTCCGCAGAAGTAGATACGCAGGTAGCTTGCCGCCATGCCGATAATGCTTTCCGGCGTGGACATCAGCCGGAGAATCTGCTCAGCGAACAGCAGCCCTGCCGCCATGAGGATAAATCCGCTTATGACGCTGAGGGTCATCGCCGTGTGTACTGTCTTGCGCAGCTCGGTGATGTTCTTCGCGCCGCAGTACCGCGCGGCAACTACGTTCGCGCCGATGGAAAGCCCGATGAACAGGTTCGTCATGAGGTTTATCAGCGCAGTATTGGAGCCCACCGCCGCCAGGGCGTTGTCCCCGGCGAACTTTCCCACGACGATGATATCAGTCGCGTTGAAAAGCAGCTGGAACAGTCCCGAGAACATGATGGGGAGTGTGAATACGATCATTTTGCGCAGTATGGGACCGCTGCACATATCGACATATTTTGCTGGTTTCATGGGTCGCTTCCTTCTGAAAACTACAGGGGAGGGTTTTACCCCTCCCGATCGAATGATTCTATGATGTCACTTCACCGGCTCGAACCGGTATCTCTGCCCGGCTTCCGGGTATTTTTCGCGGTCGGTTTCCGACAGGAACATATCCAGCGGACGGGCGCATACTTTCCCCTCGCCGTAAAGAGCGCGGTACACCACCAGCTTTTCGCTGGTTTCGGTGTGGTGCGCCACCGCGAGTATCTCGTAAAGATACTGGGTGGAATCCGCGCGCTGGGCTTCGGTGAGCATTCCGCGCTTGAAATGCCGGACTACAGTCCCGGGGATAAGATCCTTTTCTGTCATGTCACACCACCTGGAATATATAGAACTTGAGGTAGTCCGTTTCCGGGACGTTCCACAGGATCGGGTGATCCGGGGACTGCCGCCTTGCCTCTATCTGCCGCAGGGAAACTCCGGCGTCGGCGGCTGCGTCGTGCAGCATGTGCCGGAACAGGGTTTCGGTCATGAAATGCGAGCAGGAGCAGGTGGCGAGGTATCCGCCGCGCGGAAGCAGCCGCATTGCCTTTAGGTTTATTTCCTTGTAGCCGCGCTCCGCGGATTTTACGGTGCTGCTGCTCTTGGTGAACGCCGGGGGATCGAGGATTATGAAATCATACGGGTGTCCGCCCTGACGGTAGAGTTCAGTCAGCAGGTCGAAAACGTCCGCCTTCGTGAATTCCATGTTCCCGGAAAGTCCGTTGAGTTCGGCGTTCCTGCGGGTCATTTCCACGGCGTCGGCGGAGATGTCCACGGCATTGACGAGCTTTGCGCCTGCCGCCGCAGCATTCAGCGCGAATGCGCCGGTATGTGTGAAGCAGTCCAGCACAGTGCGCCCCTCGGCAATACGGCGGATAGCCTGGCGGTTGTATTTCTGATCCAGGAAGAATCCGGTCTTCTGCCCGTTGATGTAGTCCACGGTGTATTTTATGCCGTTCTCGGTGATTTCAGTAATTCCGGAGAGGTCAGTGCGCAGTCCGGCGCCGTTCCAGAATCCCTTGTATTCCTCCATGCCCTCCAGTTCGCGTATCTTGACGTCGTTGCGCTCATACAGCGCCGTGATGTGCTCGCCCATTTCCGCGAGGGTCTGCACCAGCAGTTCGTAGAGGGTTTCTTTCACGCGCTCAGTGCCGAGGGAGAGCACCTGGGTGACGAGTACGTCGCCGAAGCGGTCAACGGTGAATCCCGGGAAGCTGTCCGCCTCGCCGAAGATAAGCCGGCAGCAGCGGAAATCCTCCGCGCCCATCACGGTGCGGCGGTAGTCCAGCGCGTAGCGAATCCTGCGCGCATAGAAATCCCGATCGAACCTGTCGTTTGCATTCCGGGAGATCACGCGTATCCGGATCTTGGAGTTGTCGTTTATGTATCCCGTGCCGAGGTAGCGGCCCTTGCGGCTGAGTACATCGACCAGTCCGCCGTTTTCGTAGGCTCCGTCGATGGCGGCGACCTCCTCGGCGTATACCCAGGGGTGACCTCCGCGCAGGGCTTTTTCGCCTTTTTCGGTTATGGTGGCTTTCGGGTAGATTCTTTCCATATTATATATCCTTTTCAGTCGTGTTGCAGTTACAACCATTATACTACATTGCCCGTGATTAGTCAAGAAGCGGAGATTTAAAGTGAAAAAAATATCAGCCGCACATTACATGTACGGCTGAATGTTGGTTGCGGGAGCCAGATTCGAACTGACGACCTTCGGGTTATGAGCCCGACGAGCTACCGAGCTGCTCCATCCCGCGATATCAAGCACTCTTGAGAACCGCCGTTCTCTTGAGTACTTAAATATTATATCACAGCATTTCAGATTTGTCAAGGGGTTTTGTAAAAAAAGTTGAAATATTTTTATTGCGTGGACATTACCCTGACAGAAAGCTCTCCGGAGTTCTCGCAGACTTCCGCGCGGCAGCCGTTTTTCAGCTCCCCGGAGACCATCATGCAGGAGAGTTTGTCCTCAATCTCGGAGGTGATGGTGCGGCGGAGGGGACGGGCGCCCATTCCTCGTTCGTGGCTTACTCGGCGGCAGATGTGGCGTACCGTGTCGTCTGTGAAGCTGAGGGATATCCCACACTGCACCGCACGCTGAGCCAGCTTCTCCAGGAGTATGCGGCAGATACTTTCCAGCTGCTCCTCGCCCAGGCGGCGGAATACTATCACGTTGTCGATACGGTTGATCAGCTCCGGACTGAACTGCTTTTTCAGCGCGGACATCACGTCGGATTCGCTGCTGTCCTGTCCGCCGCCGAATCCCAGAGTATTCCGGGAAAGCTGCTCCGCGCCGATGTTTCCGGTCATTATCACGATTGTGCTGCGGAAATCCGCTGTCCTGCCGTCGGAGGCGGTCAGCGTGCCCTCCTCAAGTATCTGCAAAAGCAGGTTGAGCACGTCCGGGTGCGCCTTTTCCACCTCGTCGAACAGTACCACGGAGTAGGGGGAGCTGCGCACGCGCTTTATCAGCTGCCCTTCCTCCTCGTAGCCCACATATCCGGGAGGTGAGCCAATCAGCTTGGACACGGAGTGCTTCTCCATGAATTCCGACATGTCGAAGCGGATTATGCGCTTCTCGTCCCCGAAAACGGCTTCCGCCAGTGCCTTGGCAAGCTCCGTCTTTCCAACGCCGGTCTGCCCCAGGAACAGGAACGAGCAGGTGGGACGGTCAGGCTCCTTCAGTCCGGTGCGGCCACGGCGGACTGCATTGGAAACCAGCTCCACTGCCTTTTCCTGTCCGATGACGCGGCGGCTGAGCTGCTGCTCCAGCCCTGCTAGCCGTGTGGTTTCGTCCTCGGAAAGTCGCTGCACCGGAATCCCCGTAATTGCGGAAACCGCCTGGGCGATCTCCGGCTTGTCAACGATACACGCCCTGCCGCTGTTCATCGCCTGGACCAGGGAGTATTCTTCCTGTCGGAGTTTTTCCACCGTTGCCGCGTCGTTGGGCGTGGAAAGACTGCGGCGCACCTCGGACAGCCTCTTGACATATGGAGCGTTCAGCGCCCCGGAGCGCACCCGCGCCGCCGCTTCGTCCACCAGGTCAAGCGCCTTGTCCGGGAGCTTACGGTCGTTGATATACCGCACGGAGAGCCGCACAGCCTCCTCCAGTGCGCCGTCGGTTATGGTGACGCAGTGGTGCTGTTCGTAGCTGCGGCGCATTCCCTTGAGAATCGCGAGAGCCTGCGGTTCGTCGGGCTGCTCCACGACTACCGGCTGGAATCTGCGTTCCAGTGCGCTGTCCTTCTCGATGAACCGACGGTATTCCTCGGTGGTGGTCGCGCCTATCAGGCAGATCTCTCCCCGGGCAAGCTGCGGCTTGAGAATATTCGCGGCGTCTATCGCGCCCTCGGCGGCTCCGGTGCCGACTATGCTGTGCAGCTCGTCGATAAAGAGTATGATGTTCTTGCAGCCGGCGGCTTCCTCAATAACGCTTTTAAGGCGCTCCTCGAAATCGCCGCGGTACTTGGCTCCGGCGAGCATTGCGGTGAGGTCCAGCGCGAATATACGCTTCCCGAGAAGTCCCTGGGGGACGTTTCCGGCGGCGACGCGCTGGGCGAATCCCTCAACGACCGCGGTCTTTCCGACGCCGGCGTCGCCGATAAGGCATGGATTGTTCTTGCACCTGCGCAGAAGTACGCGGATAAGGCGCTCGGTTTCCTTTTCGCGGCCTATCACGGGATCCAGGCTTCCGTTCGCCGCCATTTCGGT
>ERZ1026862.965-NODE-965-length-18478-cov-12.684470_pt1 | contig 18478 bp, 10 predicted proteins | sample MGYA00380161_ERZ1026862 | MGnify/ENA primary metagenome ERZ1026862 (study PRJEB33269, sample SAMEA4719797) | human gut metagenome | biome: human-associated habitat; feature: organic feature; material: feces | place: Cameroon | collected 2013-10 ... | reverse complement strand
TTGTTGCTCAGGATGTTATAAAAGTTAATATTTATAGTGTTGCGGAATTAAGGATAATAATATGTATGTTTGTACTTGTTATTTTGAACAAGTTTTCGTAGGCTATAGAGACGGAAGAGCTATTTATAAAGACATTACTCGCAAAAAGGTTAAGTGTTATATTGAAATCCAAGACGTGGAAGATGGACCTCAGGAATACGTAGTGTTATTAGGTGATGTTCAAGCTATTGATACGAAAAGGAGTAATTAATTAAAAAGGTACAGCCAGTTGAGATTTGGCTGTACCTTATAAACTCGTTAACTTATGAAACGATATTTATTATGGTTGGCATTAGTCTTCGTTTTTAGTTCTGTCAATGCTCAGAATTTGATAGCCAACGATTTGAACGCAGGATTGTATGATTCGAGAATCAAATTGGTTGATGAGTTCTTTGACCGTTTTAATGGTAAGGAAGGACATCCTAATATTTCTAAAAACGACAAGGATTATCGGAAGAAGAACCTAATGTTCGTATTTAATGGTAAAATGTTCAAATCTAAAGATGATGCTAAATTCAAGGAACTAGAGAATTTCATAGATACTGTAATAGAAAAGAACATTAGTATTAACTATTCTGATACAACATGGTTTGCTAAAGCAATTTGTTGTGGAAAGTTAAAAGGTAAAGAGGTGGACTTTACACTTTACCTTAATGTCGAACACAGAAAAGAGGATATGTACAAATGGGTGATAGCAAAGGCTGAAGGTGAAATTTTTAAATTGAAACCTTCATTGAAATCAGATAAAATTATGTTGATGCCAGATGATCATGAAACAAACTTCATGTCATTGCATCGTGTGACTACAGAAAAAGACGATTTGATAACTCGCTATATGCAAAAAAGTTATCCATTAGACGAGACTTCAGTGTTTCTGTCAGACGTCTATAATGGTTTGTTGGACATAGACAATGTAAAAGATTTGCAGTTTGTGTTCTATCAAGTGCCTGGATACGTGTTCAGAATCAAGTTCTTTGAACGTGATACTAACAACACAGGTTGGCTAATAACAGGTTTTGATGAAGTGTCTGAAGATGATAAAGAAGTTTTTTTAGACTATTTGTATAACAAAAAGCAGAAAAAGAAATGATAAAACGATTTATACTATTGGTGTTGTTGGGATGCTTTGCCTTAGGTACCAATGCACAGAAAAGCGAGTATGTGGTACGCTCCTTTGCAACAAACATGCAATCGTGGGGACAAACATCAAAGTTGGAATACCAACGTAATCTACAAAAACTCTGTGATGGAGCAAAAAGCGTAAGAGTTGCTGATGAAATAGTGGAGAGTTTGGCTACCAAGAACGGCTACATGGGTAATGGAGGATCGTATTTTTTGGAAACATATCTAAACTGTTTGATAAAAGAAATCAAAAGAGGCATTACTATTCAGTATTCTAATTTTAGAACTATAAGTTCATCAGAAACTACAGTTTATGATACACGAGGTCTGGATTTGATAGCTTGCAATATTGTTATTTCTGGTGCTGTGAATTATAATGTAAAAGACCTGTTTTACGTTAGAAACGGAAAAATTTCCAAAATAGACAAGTACGAAGAAATAATAGATAAGCGTACAGGTAAACGCAAGATTAAGGTAGATTTAAGCGACATTGATTTTGCCGATGAGGCTTATTCTTTGACATTCAATTATAGTAAGAATTTTCCTGTTGGTCTGTCTTTTGATTATGCGTGGCCTTGGTTTAGGCTCGGTGTTGATTTTGGTATAGACTTCAAAAAAGACAGATATGTTCTTGATGATGTTAATTTTACTGATATTATGAACTATGATAGAAACAGAAAAATTCTTGACCCAAAGTTTTATCTCACATTAACACCGTCTCTGTATTTTAGATATGTGTCCTTAGGATGTGGTGTTGGTGCTTTGTTTATGAGTGGTACGGAGGAAAAGAGTTCCAGTTCATATAGCACCTCAATATCAGAAAGTGTATTTTCTTCTGACTATGCTTCATCATCAACACAAGAGTGTGATAAATTGAATTTCATGCTTAGACCTGTAATCAAAGGTTTCATTCCTGTTTCCGAAGATTATTTAGATATTGTTGTGAGTTTTGGTTATGACTATGTTTTTGGCTATAAGGAAAAAAATGGCTTCAACTTTGGCATAGGTATACAATTTGTTTTGGATTAAATAGTAGTTTATTATGTTGATGAAAAATATAAAGAAATGTTTTCCTCATATAATGAGTGTTACTTGCGCTTTTCTATTGCTTTCACTTTTATCTTGCGATAACGAAAATGCAGGTGAATATAAGCTGACTGGTAATATTGAACATATTATTCCAAGTACAGCTTATAAATTGAATATCTATAGAAGTACTGCTTCAAACGGAGAACAATATAGAGTATATTCTCCATATATGAGTGATAATTTTAAGAGATGGGGACTGTCGATAAAAAAGATAGATTATTATGTTGATGGAACTCTGTTCCAAACAAAAACTACTGATCCTTATGATCTTATGATAAATTTATCAACATTGGATGAAGGTGCCCATTCTCTATTGGCGAAAATACTGGTTGTTGGCGAATATTGCAATGATGTAACATTAGAGGTTAAAGATGATTTCTTTGTTATAGGTAATAGTACTGTAACTGATTTTGTTGATTTCTATATAGATAGTAACCATGTTTGTGATGGAGGTACTTTATATGTCAATCCGATTCTTAATGAACTGCGTTCTTCACCAGGCACAAAAATTGAAGAGGTGAAGTATTATTGGGATGGAAAATTGGTGTTGACAAAAACTGCGGCTCCATTTGTTTGGAACACTCAAGTTGTTAATAAAGATACAGAACCGCATTATTGGACTATTTCAATCAAATACACCAATGCAAGCAATGTGGTTAATTATTATAATTATTCGTATAGCAATTTTACGACAATTAAAGATGATGCTAGCTTTACTTACTTAGATTTGATGTCTGGACGGAATAGCTATGAATTAGGTGAAACGGTTAAAAGTATAGTAAAATCCTTCAAGGGTAAGAAATACAACAAGAAAATCTTCATAAAACTATACTTTGACGATGAACTTATAGGTGAATCATCAACTTTTCCATATATTAACGAATTTAAGCTTACAAGCCAAAAGATAGGCAAACATATTATAAAATGTGCGATAACACAGAAAGAAAAAGATACTTCTTCTACATTATATAATGAAGAAACAATAATCATCACTCCATCAAGTAATTGATGGTTATTGATTAAATGGTGATATCAAAGGAATAGCTGAAAACAACCTGCCACACATCATGAGATGAAAAAGTACTAAACTGCCGTATGCTGAACGGCTCGTGGTGTGGTAAGTTGGTAAACAAAAAAGTAGGGAGATAAACATATATGGTTCGTGTTTATCTCCTACTCGATTTGGAAGGTAATATTTTGTTAGTTAAGCGAATAATCGTGGTGTTCATTTCGACTAGTCGAGTAGTTCAATTCGACTACTCGTGAAGTGTAAATCGACTAGTCGCATAGTTCAAACTTCTTTATAATTATCCACCATCAAGCCATCGGCAATAAAAAAGGGAAAAGCATACTTGCGATGTATGCTTTCCCCTTTAGGTATTAAATAGGATGTGCTTTGATTTAATCTTATAGCATTAGCGAAAGATTATCGATTAGCATTCAACTTGTATATGGTACGATAGCCGTAGATGCCGATAATGACGAAGCATAAAAGCGGCAAAATAAACGAGGCGTTTACGGCAGGATGGCCAAACACTTGCTGCTGGTCGATGATGAGACCTTGGAGCGGAGGCATCAAAGCACCACCAACAATTGCCATTACCAGGAAGGCGGCACCCAAAGCTGTATCCTTGGCATCTACATTCTCAAGAGCTATACCGTAGATGGTAGGGAACGTTAGCGACATAAAGATGCTGATGCCTACCAGGCTGTAGAGACCCACGATGCCTACGATGAAGATGGCGCCTAATGAGCATATTGCTGCTCCGATAGCAAATAGCATGAGCAGACGACGAGTGTTGATATACTTCATCAAGAAGGTAGAGATGAAACGACCGGAAATGAACAGAGTCATCGCCACGATGTTGTATTTTTGTGCCGTAGCCTTGTCTATACCAAGATAGTCGGCATACTGTATGATGAATGTCCAAGTCATTATCTGCGCTGCCACATAGAACATCTGAGTAGCCACGCCCTCGCGATAGATGCTGTTGTGCCACAAATTAGATAGCGAGGCTTTGACGTTGGTAAGTTCTGCGTTGTCGGTTTGCGTCTTCGGCATTCGTGTTATGGCCATGATAACGAGTATTGCCAATACCACCAAGCCTATGGCTACATATGGGTCGCGTATTACTGTCAAGTCGTGTAGTCGGATATCGGCTTTCTCAGCTTCGCTAAGTGTAGAGAACAACAATTTGCCTGCTGCATCTCTACGATCGCTCCATAGCTGTGGCAACACAATAAACGAGGCTACAGCCATGCCCGAAAGCGAGCCCATAGGGTTGAAGGCTTGAGCAAGGTTTAGGCGTCGTGTAGCCGTTTCTTTTGAACCAAGCGACAGGATGAAAGGGTTTGCCGTTGTCTCTAAGAAGGCTAAGCCGAATGTGAGGATGTAGAGCGAGAAACAGAAGAATGTGAAGCTCTGTAGCTGGGCTGCAGGAATAAAGAGAAAGGCACCTATGGCATAGAGAGCCAATCCCAAGATTATTCCGCGCTTAAAGCTATACTTACGAATGAAAAAAGCCGCAGGCAAAGCCATCGTGGCGTAGCCGCCATAGAAGGCGAACTGCACCATCGATGCCTTGGTTGCCGACAATTCCATTACTGTTTGAAAGGCTGCCACCATCGGGTTGGTGATGTCGTTGGCAAAGCCCCAAAGTACAAACAGCGTGGTGATAAGTATGAAAGTTAATAGATACTTACGTTCAATCATTTTTATTTATTTGTATATAGGTCCGAAGTTCTGACATGCACGGTAGTCGGCACCTTCCTTATCCATGCCGAAAGCGTTCCATGCTGCAGGGCGGAAGATTTCGCTATCCTTTACGTTGTGCATGCATACAGGTATGCGAAGGATAGAGCATAGTGTGAGCACATCGGCGCCAATATGTCCGTAGGCAATAGCACCATGGTTGGCACCCCATGCGTTCATTACTGAATAAACATCCTTGAAGCAGTCTTTAGAAGCATCTGTGCGTGGCACAAACCATGTGGTAGGCCATGTAGGGTCGGTACGCTTGTCGAGCTTGTCGTGAACGTCGGCATCCAATTCTACCGACCATCCTTCTGCCAACTGCAGCACAGGACCCAAGCCCTTTACCATGTTTAGACGCATCATAGTCATAGGCATGCCGCCACGGCTAACGAAATGAGCAGAATAGCCACCACCACGGAAGTAGTCTCTATCAGCAGGCATCCAGCTGGTAGCCTCGATACAAGCTTCTACGTCAGCTTCGGTCATGTTCCAAGGTTCCTTCATCGTTGGGTTGCCATCAGCATCAGTCATAGCGCCAGTAGCGTCGAGAGTTGTGGCACCACTATTGATAAGGTGGATAAATCCGCCAGCAGCCAATCCTGTAGGACGCTTGCCCGTTGTGCGCTCCACAGCCTCAGGACTCCAATAAGTACGAATGTCGCTAAACATCACGCCACGGTTGGTAAGCAAATGACCGAAGAGCATAGAAACGCCATTTAGCGAGTCGTTCTCGGTAGCCAAGATGTCAGCTTCGCGAATGCCATTCCAGTCGAAAGATGTACACATCAACGACTCAGGGAAGTCGAAGTTTGGCTTATAGTCGGTCCATTGGCGCTGACCCTGCACACCACCCAGAATAGCGTTGTGTCCCAAAGCCTCTTCCTCGTAGCCTAATTCGAGTAGGCGAGGGTTGCCATGCATAAGGTCGCGGATAATCATCATGTTCTTAACCGTGAACTCCCAGTCTTCGTCTTTCTCCTTGCGAGTCTTGCCCTTGCCCTTGCCCTTGAAAGTTGTCATAGGAGTGCCAGGGAATAGTGCACGGTCTTCATTATAGTCGTGTCCCTCGTGAGGTTTAGCATATTTCTCTACCCACTTCATGGCACGCTCAAATTCCTCATGGTCGTAGATACCGAAGTCTACACGACGAAGAATCTCTACCAGTTCCACATATTCTGTGCGCATGCCTAAATAGTTTTGGAAGAAGTCGGCATCAACAATAGAGCCTGCAATACCCATACAGGTGTTGCCCAACGACAGATAGCTCTTGCCACGCATAGTAGCCACAGCCTGAGCCGCACGAGCAAAACGAAGTATCTTTTCTGCTACATCGGCAGGTATGGTGTTGTCGTCCAAATCCTGCACGTCGTGACCATAGATGCCAAAGGCTGGCAATCCCTTTTGTGCGTGAGCAGCCAATACGGCAGCCAAATATACAGCACCTGGGCGCTCAGTTCCGTTGAATCCCCATACAGCCTTAGGATAGTGAGGATTCATATCCATAGTCTCCGAACCATAACACCAGCATGATGTTACTGTAATGGTAGAGCCTACGCCCTCGCGCTCGAACTTCTCGGCACAAGCAGCACTCTCGGCAACACGACCGATGGTAGAGTCGGCGATGATACATTCTACAGGCGAACCGTCGCCATTACGAAGATTCTTCTCTATGAGTTCTTTTACTGCATTGGCCAAAGCCATAGTCTTCTCTTCAAGACACTCACGAACACCACCCTGACGACCGTCGATGGTAGGGCGAATACCAATTTTTGGATATTTGTTCATCTTAATTTTGTTTGGTTAATAATTGTTAGGTTATTGTTGTTATAATAATTGTGTTTTATTTATCTGCAAGCCACCTTTACTGACTTATACACTTTGTTGTCTTTCATCACTTGGACGATATACGTTCCCTTGCCATCATGAAGATCAACGTTCACAAGCTGACCTTCGTGAGCATCAATCTCTGCCCTTTGCATCAAGATGCCTGCAGGCGAGATGATGAGGATGGAGTAGTGGGCAGACTCAGCAAAGCGGAAGTTTACGCTCTTGGTATAAGGAGTTATGGCAATGTCGTTGGCATGGATATCTTCGATGCTGCTCGAACCATCGACCTCTACGATTCCTGCCTTCGAGATAGAGTCTACGCCCCAAGCATTGGAGAGCGTGAGCTTTACGTCCTTTGTACCACCTCTGGCGTAAGAAATAGTAGCCACGTTGCCCTCTTCCTTGATGATAGAAGCATCGTTGGCTGCACCAAGTTGCCATTCGGCTTTGGTGTTTACAAGTATTGAGCCTGTGATGCCAGGATAGCCTATTTCGTTGGTGTTGGCAGTAAGCTGAACATATTGCGCCATATTGGTGTTTTCGCCAGAAGCATCGGCAACCTTCACCATGCTTGCTGCACATTCTTTAAGCGCACCATGGTTAGGGAACATTCCCTTGTCGTCGATTTCCTCGAAGGTATAGTAAGCCTGCAAACCTTCAGGAGTTTTGCCCTCTGCATATCCCTTCATGGCTTGCTGCACCTCGTTGTCTGTTAGCGCCTTGTTCCATACCTGCACTTCGTCGATAGCACCATCAAAAGCCGACTTGTATGTTCCGCCACCACCTACGTAGATGTTGGCAACATGAGTGGTGTCTATGCGTAGGTCGAGTTTGCCAAGTTCTTCGCGTCGTGTAGAACTATAGATATGGTATGGACCAGCCACACATTTTCCATTGATGTATATTTTCTGCACCTTTTGTTCGTCTTGTGTCACCACCAAGTGTGTCCATACATTAGGCTGAATACTATATCCGTAGGTTATCATCTCACCCTCGTCGGCTGAAGTGTTACCATTGCTCAGGGTGTTGAATGATATTTCGTTGGCAGGATGTGTTGTGCCTGTAGTCTCGTCGGCGATTTCAGGTCTTACCAGTACCCATATATCACCCCAATTGTTGCGAGGCCATGAGTCGTAGATACTGTTTTTAGAAATGAGGTTTGTACCATCCTTGTCGTGCGACCATTTGTTGGCTTTAAACCACATGCCGATAGAGAAAGCCGTAGATTGCTGAGTGGCAGCAGGAATAGAGAGCATCTCAGGGTCTGAGATTACAACAGCCCTTGATACCTTTCCGTCAGCCTTACGGGAAGTGTAGGTATAGTCTACATTCTCGCCTGCACCTATCTTTGCTTTATTTGCCGATAAAGAATAGAGCTTTGGCATGGCTCCTGTAGTTTCAGGAGTAATCTTGATGAAACCACGAGTGGCAGTCTCTTTGCCTTCGGCATCGGTCGTAATAACGTCGTAGACTCCTTCTTTGTCAATCTTTGTTGTTATGGCTGTTGCATCCTTGGCTGTAGCCACAATATTGCCATCTGCGGCATCAACAATCTTCCATTCCTTAGCTGCAGGCATGAGGTTGTCTTCGTAGCCAACCGTGAACTCCTCGTTAGGCTTGATGATGCTGTGGTCTATGGCAAGCGAAGACTTGTGAGCGTTGTATTCCACCTGCTGATATTCGCTCCAAGCTATATCTGACTCCTGTTTGCCATCAGGCGACACGGCACGCACACCAAAGCGGCACATACGTTCACCATTAGCAACAAGCGGAGCACCAACAACATAGGCTGCCCACGACTCTGTCGCTGTTAGCAACTTAGCCTCTTCGCCTTTTTGCTGGAAGTATATTTCGTAATACCATGTGCCCACCTCGTCGTTGTATGTCTTCTCGTCGCCAGTCTCCTCTTTCGAAGCGTATCTCATCTTGAAGTCTACGCTATTATACCAGCCACGCAACACTTCAATCTCCTTAATCTTAGGCTGTATGGTGGCGAACGATTGCTCAGGATTGCGCAAAGCCAGTTCGCCTATATTCATCTGATAGTTAGCATCAGTATTCTCGAGTGCTACACCTATCATCGCCACTACGTCGTTGGCTTGCAGACCGAGCTTAGAGAGTGGGGTGGTGAAGGTGGTCCATTCGCCCTGCTTAGCTGCAGGAATATCTATCTCCTTGTAGTTGTTGACATCGTTTTTCAATGCCACAAAGAGTTTGGCATGCGACTCGTTGCCACTCTTGAGCTTGTATGTTACCGACAGCTCGTATGAAGGCTGTGTGGCGAGCATAGTCTTGAAGAGTTTTATGCGCGAAAAGTCGGTTGCGCCATAAAGTCGAAGACTTGAGCCACCTGTATAAACTTCATCCCACGATAGTTCGGCTTTGGCAAGCGACTGGATGGAGGCTGCTGTGACCTTATCGCTACGGTCGGTAATCCAAAAGCGCCAAGTAGGCAGATAGTCTTGAAGGTTTAGGTTGTACCACTTAGAGTCGAAAGCCACCTTACCTTCCTTATAGAATTTTAGTCCGTTGCCAAGGTTGAAACGAGTTACGAAAGGCACATTCTGAATAGTAGACTTAGCCGTGAGCAGACGAGCCAAACCATGGAATGTCTTGAGGTCGGTATTAGAGAGCGAGCAGTCGGTTCTTACCTCTGGTAGCAAGCCTGGATTGCGATAGCCGCCAGAGAATATCATCTCTTGCTTTAGCTGATACGCCTTCTGTATAGCCATGTCTGAAGTGCCGTCGTCGGTAGCACTTTGATGGATGAGGCTTTCAGAATGAGCACCCCAAAAGCCTACCGATGTTTCGTTGTCTATTAGCGCCTGCCAATAGTCGTTTTTCAAGGCTCTGCCCTGAATGTCGAAGCCTGCATAATAGTCGTAAGGGTCGCGCTTCAAAGCCTTAGCATTCTTTGTAGATGCTTGAAGCAAATAGTCAGACCAATCGTAGTTGGCAAACAGCTGGTCGGTAACGATATTGCCACCCGTGCCAAACATCTTTTGGTTGTATCTGTTGATTCCCTTGTCGGCTGCTACGTCGCCCTCGTCGTTGGTTACATCATACCATTGCAACTCAAACTTCCAACCTATCGACTCTGCCTTTTTGTGCATATCGGCAAAGAATTCCTGGATTACAGCCATGGTAGAAGGATTTGACCCAAACTCCGAGTTTACGCCAAGTCCGTTGATACCATAATATTTCATGAGCTTGGCAAGCTTCAAAGAGTTTTTGAATTTGCCTTTCTCATCCTTCTCCGTTAGGGTTTTGAAGGTGAGCGAATATCTGTCAGTCTTGGTTAGCGACAAGTCTGCATCCCAAGGCACAGCCAATACGCAACCTACCGTTACGCCATTCTTGGCAGCAGCATCCGACAAGCCTGCCGACACTCTAAGCCAGGGTGCCGACCAGTTGCCATGACAATTGATGTATGACCACATAGAGAAGTTGTCGCCCTCGAAACAATATCGTGGCAACGCCTTCCATGTTGTCGTTGGGTCGTCGAGAGGTGTCCATAATAGCATCTTTCTGCCTGTAGGTACAGAGGCATGAATATGATAGTCGCCATCCGTGATGCGAGGCAACGGACGTTGACGAGAAATGAAAAACTCATCATCTATCTTCGACAAACCCTCAGGAGGAGTTCCTGCTTGCCAACTATCAAAAAACAGATGGAAGTTGTCCCACGAGAGTCGTACATCGCCAGTATCGGTATGTATGGTCTCGAAGTCGAAGTTGTGGTCGGGAGTTCGTTGAGCCGTTGCAGCAAGGCTAAGGCTCATGGCTGCGATGATAAGTATATGTCTTTTTTTCATGCCTGCTGTTGTTTGTTATATTGCAAATTTACACATATTATATTATACATATTGTTAAATTGCCGAAAAAACATCAATTTTTCTCATTTCCTATATCCTATGTGTGGGGAAAAGAGTACTTTTGCATCGATTATTTAAGAATAAAGCTAAAAAAAGTAAGGTAAAAGATTTATTATGGAAACCTCACACGCTAATCAGGTAGAGCTGCGCAATCTTCAGATGGAAGACTACGACCAGCTCGCACGATCATTTAAACGTATTTATGCTGATTCTGATGTGTTTTGGACTCATGCACAAATCAAAAAGCTCATCACCATTTTCCCTGAGGGACAGGTGGTTATTATCGTTGGCGACAAGATAGTTGGCTGCGCCCTATCTATCATCGTTGACTACGACATGGTGAAGGGCGACCACACTTACGCTAAGGTTACAGGCGACGAAACCTTCAATACTCACAATCCAAACGGAAACATTCTGTATGGTATCGAGGTGTTTATACATCCCGACTATCGTGGTATGCGTTTGGCACGTCGTATGTATGAGTATCGCAAGGAATTGTGCGAGAAGCTGAACCTTAAGGCAATCATGTTTGGTGGCAGAATACCTAACTATCATAAGTATGCCGACACCATGCGCCCTAAGGAGTATATCGAAAAGGTACGCTCGCGCGAAATCTACGACCCTGTGCTTACATTCCAGTTGTCTAACGATTTCCACGTGCGCCGAGTTATACGTAACTATCTGCCTAACGACGAGGAGTCGAAGCATTGCGCAACCTTGTTGCAATGGGATAACATCTATTATCAGCCACCTACACAGTCGATAGTAGAGAAGCGCCCAACGGTAAGAATTGGAATGGTGCAATGGCAGATGCGACCATACCATAGTATCGACGACTTGTTTGAGCAGGTGGAATTCTTCGTAGATTCTGTTTCTGATTATAAGTCAGACTTCATCCTCTTCCCTGAGTATTTTAATGCTCCGTTGATGGCTCGATTTAATGATATGGGCGAGGCACAGTCTATTCGCGCCATGGCTCAATATACAGAGAAGATTCGCGACCGCTTTGTTGAACTTGCCATAAGCTACAACATCAATATCATCACGGGTAGTATGCCTTTTGTGAAGGAAGATGGTGCCTTGTATAACGTGGGCTTCCTTTGCCGTCGTGATGGTTCGTATGAGATGTATGAGAAGATACATGTTACTCCAGACGAGCAGAAGTGTTGGGGTTTGACTGGTGGTAGCCATGTGCAGACCTTCGATACCGACTGCGGAAAGATTGGTATATTGATTTGCTATGATGTGGAGTTCCCTGAGCTTTCACGATTGATGGCAGACGATGGTATGCAAATATTGTTTGTTCCATTCATGACCGACACCCAGAATGCATATTCGCGTGTTCGCGTTTGTGCTCAGGCTCGTGCCATAGAGAACGAATGCTATGTGGCTATTGCCGGTAGCGTGGGCAACTTGCCACGTGTGCACAATATGGACATCCAGTATGCTCAGTCGGCAGTATTCACACCTTGCGACTTCGCTTTCCCTAACGATGGTAAGCGTTCGGAGGCTACTCCAAATACCGAGATGATTCTTGTGTCGGATGTCGACCTCAACTTGCTCAACGAGCTACATACTTATGGTAGTGTGCGCAACCTTCGCGACCGTCGCAACGACCTATACGAATTGCGCATGAAGCCTGCTGCAAAATAAGCAAGGATGGCTAATAACCACATCTTGATATTTAATGATTAGAACAAAAAGCGAGATACTAAAAGGCTACGAGGTTAAGGCTTCGGAGATAAGCCAAGAGATAAACAAGACAAAGAGCCGCGGGCGACTGCTGCTCTTTGCCCAGTTGGCTACGTTTGTGATTGTTATCATGAGCGTTGTCGCCTATACCCTTTGGCATGAGGGAATGGTGTGTGGCATAGTGGCTGCCATTTCTGTATTGGCATATCTATTGTCGAGATATGCCGACGGAAAGAATAGCGAAAGGGCAGACCATCTAAAGGCGTTGCTACATGCCTACATGGGTGAAATGGCTTATTTAGATGGCAACTTCTCAGCTTTTTATGATGGTGAGCGATATCAAAATCCTCATCATGAATTCTCTTTCGACCTTGATATCTTCGGACCGCAGTCGCTATTCCATCGCATAAATCGTAGTATCACTCGTGGCGGTAGCGATAGGCTTGCAGAATGTTGCAGTCTGAGCAATAACACAACGATAGCTGATATTGCTAACGAGCGCGAGGCTATAAACGAGATGGCAGAACTTAGCGATTTGCGTATGGAGTTTATGGCGCTTACCGATGGCGAGGTGTTGGAAACCAATAAGGTTTATGATGCCTTCGATGATGTTAAGACTTTGCTGTTGCCAAAGTTTGCAACTGTAGGTTCAGCTAAATGGTTGACCATTATGTCGGTAGGCATTATGGCTATGCTAATTTGCTGGTCGGCTTTTGGCTCATTACCATCAAATGTTCCGTTGCTTTGGGGATTGATGCAGACGATAGTATGCCTTACGCTTTGCGGAAAGCATATTAGCGAAGCCAATAAGGTGGTAGGAGAAATAGAACGACAGACTAAAGGCTACGCAAAGATAATGCTACTGATAGCTTCGCATGAGTATTCGGCAAAGCTAAATAAAGAGGTTGCTGAGATATTGTCATCGGCAGATGGTAATGCCTTGCAGGCTCTTAAGGAGTTGACAGCTATCATCGATGCTATAGACCGTCGTGGACATGCGCTATATATGGTGCTTGCTGATGCCTTGGTATTAAACGACCTTTGGCTTGTTCGCAGGTTTGCTAAGTGGAAACAGAAATATCAGGCTGAGGCTTCGGCTTGGATAGATGCTGTTAGCATTTTCGATACTCATGTGTCGATGGCTACATTCCGCTACAACGAGCCACGAGGCATAGATGCCACTATCGTGGATGAAGACAAGGTGGTGTATGATGCTAACGACTTGTATCATCCTTTCCTTGGCGACAAGGCTGTGGCTAACGATTTCAATATCCAAGATGGCAACTACTATATCGTTACTGGTGCCAACATGGCGGGCAAGAGCACATTCCTTCGTTCCGTAGGCATCAACTATATCCTTGCGCTATGTGGTATGCCAGTTTTTGCATCCAACTATAGAGTGAGCTTGTTCTCGCTTTTTAGCAGCATGCGTACTTCCGACGACCTTGCTCATGGCATTTCTTATTTTAATGCCGAACTGCTCAGACTAAAGCAGCTAATAGATACTTGCCGAGAGAATAGTCGCACGCTAATAATCCTCGACGAGATATTGAAGGGAACAAATTCTGCCGACAAGCTTAATGGTTCGCGAATGTTTCTTGAGGCTATGTCGAAGATGCCTGTAACGGGTATCATAGCCACCCACGACCTTGAACTATCTAAAATGGTAGACCAATATCCGCAACGTTTCCATAACTATTGCTTCGAGATAGAACTTGGCGCCAGCGTCACCTATTCTTATAAGATAACGCCAGGTGTGGCTCGTAACCAAAATGCCACTTTCTTGCTTAAAGAGATATTGAAATAAGCGAGAGACATTGAGAAAAAGAAAGAGCGATAAACCTTCAGAATGAGTGAAGGCTTATCGCTCTTTTAGTTTTTGTATATGGTTGGAATAGTTGATGAGGCTATTCTACCACCTCCCATTTGAATACAGAACCGTTCTTGCGAGCAGGGTCTGGACCTTTGCAATCTACAGAATATGGACTACCTGTGGTAGGACTCTTGCAGAGGTATGTATGGCGATTGTACGACATAAGCATAAACTCATGGTCGAGATAGTCTTGATACATGAATACTTCTGCCTGAGCCTCGTCGTTGGTCATTCTAACATCGCCTGGCATGCCGATGCCTGAAGCCATGATGTATCTGCCGTCGGCACATTGAACGATGAGCTTGCCATTACCCTTGTTGATAAGACGGAAGTGGGTAGAAGGACGATTGTTGCCACGGCTGGTGTCATAGAGCACACCATGGCGAGTGGCTTCGGCAGGAAGATTGGTTGCAAGGTTGATGATACGGATGTTCTTGCCCCAAGGAATGTTTTGCGAACGGTCGGCTTTAGGTTCTATAACCTTGAAGTTGTCGAATAGGGCATAGCCGCCACGTTTGCCTTTGCTGTTGAAGGCGAAGAGACATGGACGCGAACCTTGGAATGTGATGAGCTGATAGCTCAAAGTCATCTTGTTGCCTGCTGGAATAAAGTCGCTACCGTTGAGCGAATATTTGTATTGTGCGCAGTCGTTGTCGTAGTCGCCATCGAGCATCAGCCATAGCTTACCCTTCTTAGGATTGATATCGATGGTGATGGTATCATTATCCACTTGCTGGAACCATTGCAACTTGATGCTCTTACCATTCTTCACCACGCCAAGCCATGAGCAAGGCATATTGATATTGCCAAGACCTGCCACGTCGCCATCCTTAAGGTTGTTGACGTCAAGCTCTACGATGGTTTGCGAAACTGGTCCGATAGCTCGTTGAGTAAGGGTGTTGCGAGCCCAAAGAAGTTGTGATGCAGGCATCGACTCTATACGGAGTTTGCCACCCTTCAAGCTCCATAGCTTGTCGTCAGGATTATGGTTCCATTGCCATATGCGTTGTAGGGTTTTGCCGTTGAAGTCGTCATTACGTTGGTAAGGAGCGCGAGGTTCAACCTTAGCACCTGTAGATGGTTTTTCCCAAGTGCGAGGAGCACGGCCGAGGTTGCCTTCAAGTCCGATGAATGGCCATCCGTCTTTCCATGTTATTGGTATGAGGTCGACGGTACGACCTATAGAATGGAAGTCCTGCATAAGCAATGCCCACCATTGACCGTCGGGAGTGGAAACGATACCGCCTTGATGAGCGTTGGTGCAAGCAGTAGCATTATGGTTAGGCATTTTTATCTTGATAGGAGTGCCGTTGTCAACGATGCGACCTTTAACCTCTGTCATAGGACCAGGATGATAGCCGTAGGTTTCGTCGGCAGTAATGGTGATGGTCTCGTATGGTCCCCAGATGCTCTTAGAACGAGAGCAGAGTGTGCGACCATTTGGTTTATAGTCGGTAGAGATAAGATAGTACATGCCATTAATCTTATACATGTGATGTCCTTCGCCTACGCCTGTTCCCTCAGGAATAATCTCGCGGTCGGTACCTGGTACTGGTTCACTAAGGTCGGGCTTTAGCTCGCAACATCTCACGCTACCATATCCATGGATGGCGTATATCTTGTCGTCGTCGAAGAGTATGGAGAGGTCGTAGATGTTGCCCTTTACCATTACATGCTTCCATGGACCACGAATATCGTCGGCAATATAAGCCTGAAGTCCCTTGCCGTTGATATTAGTAAATACATAGAATTTACCTTTATTATATCGGATGCAAGGAGCCCATACGCCATGACCATAAACCTCTTTGCCGCCAACAAGCGAGAAGGCAGGGTCGTTGAAGTCGAAGCGGTCGAAGCAATAGCTAATCTGCTCCCAGTTCACAAGGTCTTTGGAATGCAAGATGTTTACTCCTGGTACTGTGTGCATGGTGGTACCAGCAAGATAGTAGTCGTCGCCAACACGCAAGATGTCGGGGTCAGAGAACTCATCATAGAACAAAGGATTCGTGAATGTGCCGTTGCCATTATCGGCTGTCCACGACTGTTGAGCCATAGCGCTATTGCCTATGCCCAATAGGGTTGCAATAATAAGATGCTTTAAATTCATTAATGCGGTAGTTATTGGTTTTATATTATAGTAGATAGTATGTCTTTATTAGTTGGTACAAAGATAGTTATAAAAGTGTAAAAATACAAGTATTCGAATGATAAACTGCAAGAATTCGTAGAATGGTATGAACTTAAATAAGAAAAGGGTTGCAATCTCGCTATAGATTGCAACCCTTTTTACCTTATGTTATATTCTATTTTTATATAACGTCTTATTAGCTTACAGCTGAGCCAACTCAACAACCTTGTCGACAGCTGCGCTCAAGCCATCCTTGTTCTTACCACCAGCCTGTGCATAGTGAGGCTGACCGCCACCACCACCTTGAATCAACTTGGCAGCTTCGCGAATCATCTTACCTGCATTAAGGTTGTGGTCCTTAACCATATCTTCGCTAAACATTACGCTAAGCATAGGTTTATCGTTGCTGATAGAACCTACTACGCAAACGAGATTCTCTGGCAAAGCCTCGCGAACCTTGAATACCAAGTCCTTAGCTGCTGCTGGCTCCATAGGCAATACGGCTGTAACAACATTTACGCCATTAACAACCTTAGCGTTGGCTACGAGCTTCTCCTTAGCGCGCTCAACAGCTTGAGCCTGGAACTTCTCAACATCCTTCTTCAAAGCGTCGTGCTCGTCGATATACTTTCTGATAACGCCTTCAAGATCCTTAGCGTTGTTGAACAAGCCCTTCAAAGCCATGATAGTGTCTTGCAAAGTATAGATAGCCTCTTCGCTTGCCTTACCTGTAAGAGCCTCGATACGGCGGATGCCGGCAGCTACGCTACTCTCAGAGATAATTTTGAAGAAACCAATCTTACCTGTGCTCTTAGCGTGGATACCACCACAGAACTCAGCAGAAGGACCGAAGCGAACAACACGAACCTTGTCGCCATACTTCTCGCCAAAGAGGGCGATAGCGCCAAGTTCCTTAGCTTCTTCGATAGGAGTATCACGATGCTCGTCGAGTGGATAGTCGGCACGAATCATCTCGTTGACCATACGCTCTACCTTGCGAAGTTCCTCGTCTGTCACCTTCTGGAAGTGAGAGAAGTCGAAACGCAAAGTGTCCTTGTCTACATAAGAACCCTTCTGCTCTACGTGCTCGCCCAAAACCTGCTTCAAGCAATAGTCGAGCAAGTGGGTTGCTGTATGGTTAGCAGCGCTACCCTCACGAGAGTCGATATCTACACAAGCCATGAAGTCGGCTGAGATATTCTTAGGCAATTGCTTAACGATATGGATGCTCTGGTTGTTTTCGCGCTTGGTGTCGATAATCTCGATAGTCTCATCCTCGCTAACGAGTACACCCTTGTCGCCAACTTGTCCACCCATTTCGCCATAGAAAGGAGTGTTGTCGAGTACCAACTCATAGAAGGTGTTCTTCTTCTGAGTTACCTTGCGATAGCGAAGGATGTGGCACTCATATTCTGTATAGTCGTAACCAACGAAGTTCTGGTCGCCTTCCTGCAATACTTCCCAGTCGCCATTCTCTACCACGGCAGCATTACGAGCACGCTCTTTCTGCTTCTTCATCTCCTCGTCAAAGCCCTTTTCGTCAACTGTATAGCCATTCTCACGGCAGATAAGTTCGGTAAGGTCGAGAGGGAAACCGTAGGTATCGAAGAGACGGAATGCACATGTACCGTCGAGCTGAGTCTGGCCATGAGCCTTGAGCTCGTCCATGTCGCCATTCAAAAGGTTGATACCCTTCTCCAAAGTACGGAGGAATGAATCCTCTTCCTCTTTCATCACGCGAGTGATAAGTTCCTGCTGAGCTGGAAGCTCTGGGAAGGCTGCACCCATCTGCTCTACCAATACATTAACGAGCTTGTACATGAATGCCTGCTTCTGGCCAAGGAATGTGTAAGCATAACGAACGGCACGGCGCAAGATACGACGGATTACGTAACCAGCCTTAGCATTGCTTGGCAACTGACCGTCTGCAATAGAGAAAGCTACTGCACGAAGGTGGTCGGCACAAACACGCATAGCGATGTCTACCTTCTCCTGCTCATCCTTGCCCTCGCCATTCTCACCTGTAGGAGTAGTAAAGCCATACTTCTTGCCAGAGATAGCCTCGATTTCCTTGATGA
>ERZ1026862.964-NODE-964-length-18520-cov-5.358354_pt1 | contig 18520 bp, 17 predicted proteins | sample MGYA00380161_ERZ1026862 | MGnify/ENA primary metagenome ERZ1026862 (study PRJEB33269, sample SAMEA4719797) | human gut metagenome | biome: human-associated habitat; feature: organic feature; material: feces | place: Cameroon | collected 2013-10 ... | reverse complement strand
TTATTGGTTTCGATAAAAAACAATTAAATTTGTAACATCAAAAAAATAAAAAACAAAACTTTAAAAATTAATACTTATGTTATCACCTAAAGATTTAGAACAGATTGAAATGAAGGGTATTTCAGAACAACAGATAGAGAAGCAGCTTGAGGAATTCAAGACAGGTTTCCCGTTCTTGAAGCTTGATGCTGCCGCAAGCATCGGCAACGGCATTATTGCTACGTCGGCAGAAGACGTAAAGATATATACCGAAGCATGGAATACCTACAAGGCAGAAGGCAAGAAGATTGTGAAATTTGTTCCTGCCAGCGGTGCGGCAAGCCGTATGTTCAAGAATATGTTTGCATTCCTTACGGCAGATTACGATGTTCCTACAACGGATTTCGAGAAGACATTCTTCGACAATGTCGTGAAGTTCGCCTTCTATCCAGCACTCAACGCTATGTGCGAGAAGAATGAAGGCAAGAATATCGAAGCCTTGATGTGCGAAGGCAACTACAAGGCCGTAGTGGCTAATCTCCTTGAGGCCAAGGGACTCAATTACGGACAGCTTCCGAAGGGACTGCTGCTCTTCCACTCCTATGAAGACGGAGCACGCACTCCACTTGAGGAACATCTTGTGGAAGGCGCCCTCTATGCCGATAGCAAGGGTATGGTGCATATCCATTATACCGTAAGTCCTGAGCACCGTACTCTCTTCGAGAAGAAAGTGGCTGATACTAAAGATAAGTATGAGAAGGCTTACAACGTGAAATACGATATCACCTTCTCTGAGCAGAAACCGAGCACCGACACTATTGCCGTTAACCCTGATGACACACCATTCCGCAATGCAGACGGCTCATTGTTGTTCCGTCCGAGTGGTCATGGTGCACTTATCGAGAACCTTAACGAGATTCCTGCCGACGTGGTATTCATAAAGAACATCGACAATGTGGTGCCAGACAGACTTAAGGCGGACACCGTTACCTACAAGCAGGTCATTGCCGGAGTGCTTATAAGCTTGCAGGAGAAGGCTTTCGAATATCTGCGTCTGCTTGACGAAGGAACATACAATCATGAAAAGCTTGAAGAGATGATCCGTTTCGTGCAGCGCGACCTCTGCTGCCGCAAGCACGACATCAAGGAGCTTGAAGATGCTGAACTCGTGATATATCTCAGGAGCAAGCTCAACAGACCGATGCGCGTATGTGGAGTGGTGAAGAATGTTGGAGAGCCTGGTGGCGGTCCGTTCCTCACATATAACCAGGACGGCACAGTGAGCCTGCAGATTCTTGAGAGCAGTCAGATAGACAAGAGCAACACCGAGTATATGAAGATGTTTACAGAGGGCACACATTTCAATCCGGTAGACCTCGTTTGTGCGGTGAAGAACTATAAGGGCGAGAAATTCAATCTTCCTGACTATGTTGACCGCACTACAGGCTTCATCAGCAGCAAGAGCAAGAACGGCAAGGATTTGAAGGCTCTCGAACTGCCTGGATTGTGGAATGGTGCGATGAGCAACTGGAATACAGTCTTCGTTGAAGTTCCTCTCTCTACCTTCAATCCGGTAAAGACCGTCAACGACCTGCTGCGCGAACAGCATCAGTAAAGACAAAGACATTATAGTAAGAAAAAGACAGGATGCAAGGGCTTGTATGCAGCCGTGCATCCTGTCTTTTATATATAAATACTGAAACGGTAAGGACTATTTCCCACCTTTCTTCATTTTCAGTTCATAGAGGTCATTGCGTCTGTCACGCAGATTTCTGACACTTCCGTATGTATGCAACTCGTTCAGCAGACTGAGGTCCACATCCGACACGAGAATCATCTCCGTGTTTGGCGTAGCCTCCGCACGCATTCCATTATTAGGGAAGGCAAAGTCGCAAGGGGTGAACACCGCCGACTGTGCATACTGTATATCCATGTTGTGAACCCTCGGCAGGTTACCCACGCTGCCGGCTATGGCAACATAGCATTCATTCTCTATTGCTCTTGCCTGAGCGCAGACCCTTACTCGCGAGTAGGCATTCTGGGTGTCGGTCATGAACGGCACGAAGAGTATCTGCATACCGTCATCTGCCATGATTCTTGACAGCTCAGGGAATTCCACATCATAGCATATCAGCACACCTATCTTTCCGCAGTCCGTATCAAAGGTCTTCACAATGTTGCCGCCACTCAGTCCCCAGCTCTTCTGCTCATCGGGAGTGACATGTATCTTCTCATACATATCATACGATCCGTCTCTGCGGCAAAGGAATCCGACATTATACAGTCCGTCATCCTTTACATACGGCATGCTTCCCGTAATGATGTTGATGTTATAGCTGATTGCAAGTTCCACGAAGCGGTCTCTCATCTTCTCCGTGTATTCGGCAAGGGCACGTATAGACTGCGCCTCGCCCATATCGTTGTATTTCGCCATGAGAGGAGCATTGAAGTATTCCGGAAAGAGGATGAAGTCGCTCTTGTAGTCAGAGACGGCATCCACGAAGAACTCCACCTGCTCGAACACATCGTCAATACTATGATAGGAACGCATCTGCCATTGCACGCATCCTATTCTCACCGTAGGTTTCCTTTCCACGTATGAATCGGTAGGCGGCTGATAGTAGATGTTGTCCCACTGGAGCAGGGTGGCGCAATGTTTCGACTCCTCGTCGTATGGCAGATAGTTGCGTATGACGCGGCGCACATGGAAGTCATTGCTCAACTGGAAGGTAAGTACCGGGTCATAGATTTCCCTCGATCTCACCTTATCTATATATTCCTTTGGCCTCATCGTGTCGGCATACTTATAGTAGTTCGGTATTCTGCCACCAAACATGATAGCCTTCAGATTCAGCTTCTCACACAGTTCCTTTCTGTATTCATACATGCGTCGGGCAAGTCTCAGTCCTCTGTAGTCAGGATGTATGAACACCTCTATGCCATACAGGATGTTGCCGTTAGGCTTGTGCGTGTTGAAGGTCTCGTTGCCCGTCACCTGCGCATAGGTGTGGTCGCCCTTCACCATGTTGTAGTCTACGATGATAGACAGGGCGCAGCCTACAATCTTGTCGTCAACGATGATTACAACCTGTCCCTCCGGGAATATCGTAATCAGTTTCTTTATCTGTTCTCTTGTCCAGAAAACGTCATGGTCAGCATAGATACGCTTGAAAGAACGTGCCAGCTGGTCATAATCCTCCATGTGCAGGTTTCTCAACCCCACCTTGTTTATTTTATGACTTGTTTCCATATTACTATTTGTGTTTTGTAATTCTTTGTTTTCTATATAGCAAACGAGCAGACAAGCAATTAATACTTATCCACTCGTATCCTGTATACTTGTCAACCTGTCTGCCTGTCAACTCGTATGCCTTATTCAAAATGTCGCAACCGGGCTATGTATTTCCCAAGAATGTCAAATTCGATATTCACCACCGTGCCCACCTGTATGTCGCAGAAGTTGGTGTTCTCTCTCGTATAAGGAATGATAGCCACCGTGAAGCTGTTGTCAGTAGGCTCGCAGACCGTCAGCGACACTCCGTTCACCGTCACGCTGCCCTTGTCCACACAGAAATAGCCTCTCTGTGCCATCTCCCGGCTTGCTTCGTATTGGAAGGTGAAATAAGTGCTGCCGTCGGCATCCTTCATATCCACACATTTTGCCGTCTGGTCCACATGTCCCTGCACGATATGTCCGTCCAGTCTGCCGTTCATGATCATCGAACGCTCCACGTTCACCTTGTCGCCCACGCTGAGCAACCCGAGGTTGGAGCGGTCGAGAGTCTCCTTCATTGCCGTAACGGTATACGTGCCGTCCTTAATCTCCACCACGGTGAGGCATACACCGTTGTGCGCCACGCTCTGGTCAATCTTCAGCTCGTCGGTGAAAGAGCATTTAAATGTGAAATCAATGTTTTCGCCATATTTCCTGATTTTTGTCACGATGGCAAACTCTTCAACAATTCCTGAGAACATAATTCAAATAAAAATTTATTATTCAGTTTATTTACTACATACAAAAAGAAGCGGTGTGTTCCATACTTGTCAATAGGAATCCACCGCTTCTAACTAAAAGACCGCATCGTGATGTGATGAAACTCCGAGCTAATAAGATTTGAGAGTTCTACGCCTTTGTAATCCACCGGCTCTACAGCTATCCCGAAGGAATGTGGCCCGCCATTAGCAATAGAAATCATCTCGGTTTTCGTTTTTTTATTGATGAGTATCCCGATCTAACCGATACGGTCCAATCTTTACTGTCCTTTATTTCTTTGTTGCAAAGATACTGCTATTTTCTGTTTCTACAAACATTTTAAGATGTTTTTTGCATCTCCATAATGCTTTTCTTGCTTTTTCCTTACTTTTATCGTATTATATTACCTGTTTGTTCTCTTTTAGAACACTTCTTATATCAATGTTTTTGCCGCCGAAGTAAGCAACATTTCAAACAGGCTAAATCAGGCTGTTTTTAGAAAGTTACCGACTTTCTATGAGAAAGTTACGTAATTTCTCCACGAAAGTTACCGAATTTCTTTTTATAATGAGTATACTTACGTACAAAAAGTACCCTCTTTGTTCTGTCTAACCCTATAACTTCTGTGTTGTAAGTATGCGACTTTTAGAAGAGCTCTTACGGAGTTCATTCCAGTACTTACGAGAGATTACTCCAGTACTTACGTAAGAGTACTGAAGTACTTCCGTGAGAGTAGTGGAAAAGTAAATAAGTAAGCTCCAGTCTCTCTTATGTATGTACTGGAGCTGTGACTGTATTTTGTGCTTGTGGAATTGCGAATTTCAAACGTGTTTTTATAGTATTCATTTACATCTGCAGACAGCTCTTCGTACCATCTGCAGATGTTCTACAATGCATCAGAATATCGGTTTGCCGACGCAACCATTAGGAGCCTGCACATGGAGCAAGGCTGCAACGGTGGCGGCAATGTCGGTCATTTCGGTCTCTCGCGTGGTGCTGCCGTGGCTTATGTTCCAACCCATGAAGAGGAGAGGAATGTGGGTGTCGTAAGGGCTCCATGTTCCGTGGTCTGTACCTTTCATTCCGTGGGCGTAGAAGCCGGACTTCAGCACAATCTGTACGTCACCGCTGCGTCCATGGCAGTAGCCGTTTATGGTGCGTCTTTTCACATCGTCGGGCAGGGGAGAGACAGCTGTCTTCTCCATGTCGCAGGCATAGAGGATGCGGGAGTCCGAAAGGAGAGCTTCAACGGCGCATTGCTTTATGCTGCTGTAGTCGAGATGCAGCTCCCGAATCTTGTCTGTATCGAAGAACACCTGATAGTTCATCACCTCCCTTACGAGTTTCGCATTCGTGGCAAATGCTTCCGACAACCGTTTGTTGAGACTGTCGGCTGCTTCATCGCCGCTCCATGATCCGGCAGGAATGCGGCGGTCTTGCAGATATCGGGCGTTGTTCATAGCTCCGTGGTCGGCGGTGAGGAACAATAGATAGTTGCCTTTGCCCACATTCTTGTCGAGATAGTTGAGGAAAGAGGCAAGGTCGCGGTCGAGACGGAGATACGTGTCTTCCGTCTCAATGGCGTTAGTGCCCACCTGATGACCGATGTAGTCGGTACTCGAACAGCTCACGGCAAGCAGGTCCGTCTCGTTGTCTTCGCCCAGATGCTCTCCCTTTATGGCAGCGCGCGCCATGTCGAATGTCAGAGAATTGCCGAACGGAGTCCTGCGAATTGTTTCATAGCCGTATTTCTTATAGAGGGCAGGCAGGTCGAGTGGCAGCAGAGCCTTCTCGCCGGGCTTTATGCCGTCTTCATAGTCCGTGGCGTCGGCTGTACTCTCGCTATATGAATCCTCGGGATAGAGTGTCTGCCATCTGCTTGAGAGATATTTTGCGGCATGCTTCTCCTTGTTGAAGCTTACTACCCATTCCGGCAGCTTGTCCATGTAATAAGAGCTCGTGACGAAGTTGCCCGTCTGGTCGTCAAACCAGAAAGCCCCGTCGGGGTTCTGTCCGGCAGGCAGTATGGAGGCACGGTCTTTCAGCGACACTCCTACCACCTTTGAGCGTCCGTTAGTGGCAAGTTTCATCTCGTCGCCGATGGTTGTCACCCACAGGTTGCAGGGCGACATCTGTGCCGACTTGGCTGTAGTGCCTACGGGGCGCACGGATGGGTCGTCGGTGCAGTACACCTTCTTGCCGTCCTTATAGAAATTGTTACCGGCAATGCCGTGTATGGTCGGCACGCTACCCGTATAGATGCAGGTGTGTCCGATTGCCGTAACCGACGGGATATATGGCAGACGGGTGTTCTCGCACGAGTAGCCTTCCGTGAGGAGTCGCTTGAACCCTCCCTCGGTGTAGCGTTGCTGATAGCGATAGAGATAGTCCCATCGCATCTGGTCTATCACTATGCCCACCACAAGTCGTGGGCGTTGGAATGTCATCGAAGCGGACTTGCCGCCCTGTGCCTGTATGCCGCAGCACGACAGGAACAAAGCAGCAAGTACTGTTGTTGTCTTTTTCATTATCAATCTGTTGTTCTTTTTATATTCAGCTCTTTATCTGTTAACCCTGACCTTTATCTTTCATTGTCTGCAGATAACGTATCAGATATACTTACCTTCATTATATATAATCAGAATTCTGAATCTTACATCCTCAGACCATTACATCCACGCTCCGAACCTTGCGCTTGGCAGAGGGGCGGTGAAGTAGTAGTTGATGTCGTCGTTGGCATCGAAGAAGTTCACTTTCTTCATTCCGAAGAAAGGAATACCGTTGGGGAATAGACGCACGAAGTCGGTCACACCGTCCGAGAGAGCTGGACTGCCATCCTGGAAATGGAAGTTCCAGGTCTTGTCGAATGGCAGCGGAGCACCCTTTTCCAGATAGTCCACCTCGCAGTTGATGTTCATGATGTCGCTCTGACGGAAATTCTTGAAGAGCGGATTGAACTGACCGGCTACGCTGCTTCTGATGTCGGTGTTGAACCATATTCCGAGCGAAGCCCCTTCTGCCATCTGCTCAACGCCCTTGTCGGTGGAAGCGAAATAGAAGTTAGGTGTCAGTCGGCTGTGCTCCATATCAGCACCGTCCTGCTTGGGCTGTTTCAGTCCATAGCGTGAGTCATAGACGAGATTGTTCACAAAGACAGGTTTTGCAGCCTTCTCCACCCATACAGAGCCGCCCTTCTTGTTCTTGGCACGTCGCCATCCGCAGTCAACCACAGTATTGTTGTATACGGTCATCTCCGTGAGTGGGATGACCTCGCTGTTGCCGGCATTGGAGAGCTTGAAGGCATTGGTGCAGGCGTTATAGATAATGTTGTTGGCTATGTCGAGCTTACATCCTGCCTTCACGTTTATAGCCTCGCCACCGTCAGCGGCATTGCCCGAGTCGGCAAAGATGTTATTGACGATAACTCCGTTGCCACCAGTGAAATAGGTCTGGTCGTTGTAGTTGTCGTGGAGAAAGCTATTTGCCATTACGAACTTACCGTTCACGTTGCAGAAGTGGAAGGCAGGCACACCGCCGTCGATTGTGGTCTTGAAGAGTTTGTTCTGGAAGGAAGCCGACGACTCGGTAGGTGTGGCTCCGGCGTAAGCTATTTCAACATGGTTGAGCACCACTTCCTCGGAGTTGTAACCGCAGATGATGCCGCCCCAGTCTGCAGGCTTCTTTGTGTCGGAGGTGAAAGTAACGGGCTTCTCCGCCGTTCCCATGCAATAGAGGTTGCCAAGAACGACTATTTCCACTGGCACCTGAACTCCCGACTTGCAAGTGACTGTCACGCCCGGCTCGATATAGAGCGAGGTGCCGACGGGTATCTCCACGCTCTCCGCCAGGGTGGTGTCCTTGGTCCAAACGAGGGAGCCTACGGGGTATTCTGCTACTGTCGTTTTGAGAACTTCGGTGGAACCCTGGTTCTGGTTGTTGTCATTGCCGTTGCTCACATAGTCGTATGGGTTGATGTTGTCGTTCTCGCAAGATACGGAGAACATTGTTGTTGCCGCCATCAGCAGCACGCTGTATATTACTTTAGACTTTAACATTTTTACTTTTTTCTTTTATGAATTACTGATATAGGCATAAGCCTGGTTTAAACACTTTACAGACAGGATATTACAATTTATATCTTACACCAAGCAGGAATGTCCTTCCATAGCGGTATGTTCCCACGATGGTTTTGTTCTTTTTTTGTCCCTCGTATTCCAGATTGTCCGGATTCACCGTCTTCAGGTATCTCTCGCGCTTGGCGTCGAGCAGATTGTTCGCCTTGAAGAAGATGGAAATTCCGTTCTGGAACTTCTTCTCCGCACTAAGGTCAAGTCCGAACATCGCCTTGTCCCATTGGTCGGCATCCTTGAATGGCGACACGAGGGCAAGTTTCGGTCCTGTGTATGAAGCGGCAAGCTGTCCGTTCCATCCGTGTTCGGTGTCCTTGTAGAGCAGGGAGATGTTAGCTGTATGCGGAGCCTGGTTGACGAGCGGACGGGTCTGTGTCACACCGGTCTTGTATTCTGCGCTGCCTTCCTTATACTCGCGTTTCGAGGTGGTGATGCGAGAGTAGGTGTATGTGTAGTTTGCCTTTACTCCAAAGTGGCGGATGTATTTTATCACGTCTATCTCGAAGCCCATGTTCTTGGCGTTGCCAAGATTGTCGGGCATGTAGTAGGCATCCGTTCCGGCTCCGATCTTTCCGTCGGAAGTCACGAAGACCTGTTCGATAGGGTCTTTCAGATACTTATAGAACACGCCGGCAAGAATCTGTTCCGTCTTGCTCGGGAACCACTCCCAGCGCAGGTCGATGTTGTCGATGCGTGCCCGTTTCAGGTTAGGGTTTCCTTTCTCCTGATACTCCTCGCCCTGAATCTGATAAGGCACAATCTCGTAGAAGCCCGGACGGTTGATGCTGCGGTAGTAGGAGAGGCGCACGTTCATCTTTTGGGTAGGTGTCCACTTTACCGAAGCCGACGGCAGGTAGTCCCAGTAGCTCTGCTCGCCCACCTGTCCAATGTTGCGGAAATGCTGGAGCATGGTATAAATCTGATTGGTGTGCTCTGCACGGAAACCGGCGTTGAGTTCTCCTAACTTACTCTTCAGCGTTACCATGGCATAGGCTCCGCCGATGTGCTCCTTGGAGTCGTAGTTCAGTTGTGAGGCCTGCGAATAGGGGGTCTTGCATACCCAGTCGATTTTGGCGAACTGCTCGTATCCGTTGCCGTCGAGTGTCTGCGAGATGTCGGCAGGATTGAAGATGTAGGAGTAGAATCTGTTGCTGCGCTCCTTGCGTCGGTACTGTGCTCCTGCCTTCCAAAGAGCATCCATGCCGTTACTGAAGTGGGTGTTGTAAGAGAGGTTTATGTAGCCTGCCCAGTCGGTGTCCTTGTTGTGCTGGAAGCGGCGCTCTGAGGACTTGGGCAGTGTCTTCGTGATGTTCTTGTCTTCATCCCAGATAGAACCTGAAACGGCGTCGCCTTCACCGTCGGCAGAACAGCTCACGGTGTTTGTCAGCGAGACGTATGTTCTGTCGGGGTCTTCCTCCTTTGCCTGTGAGAAGATGCCCGACCAGTCAAGGGTGAGATCTTTCGTCAGACTGTGTGTTCCCTTCAGGTTGGTGGCGAAGATGCTCTGTGTGGTTGATGTGGAGCGCACCTCGTCGTCCTGGGTGTAGGAGTCAGCAGAGATGTATTCCGTGCTTATGCCGTTGTTGTATCTTACGCCTTTGGAGTTGGAGTGTACAAACATGTTGTACCATTCCAGCTTGTGTCCCGGCAACGTGAGGTCTATCTTGGCGTGAGCACCGGCTGTGAGGTCGTGGATACTGTAGTAGCAGTGGTGCAGACTGGAGATGTACATTGCTTGTTCTCCCGAAGCCATCTTCACGGAGTTGTATGTTCGTTCCGTGCCACGGAAAGTGTTCTGCATGCTTCCTGCAAGAATCACTCCTATACGATCGTTCCAGAAACGGTTGCCAATACTCAGTCCGCCGATGAAGTTGGGGGCAGGAGAGGAGTGGCGTTCCAAGCGTACAGGACCGTTCTTGAAGTCTTCCATCGTGGCTTTGTAGGCAGGACCGAATGCTTCATACGGTGATTTGCGGGTATAGTCGGAACGGTCGCTCGTGAGATAGTCTCTGCCGTTCTTCCAGAAATAGTCGGTTGCTCCGATGGCTGCGTTAGCCTGAAGCTCGAAACGCGACGGTGCATCCTTCATGACCATATTGACAACACCTCCGGCTGCATCGCCTTCCATGTCGGCAGTTAGCGACTTCGACACCACGAGGCGGTCCATAAGGTCGGAAGGGAATATGTTGAGTGGTATGTAGCGGTTCTTGTCGTCAGGACTTGGTATCTTCACTCCATTAACGAGAGTGTAGTTGTAGCGCTTGTCCATGCCTCGGAGGATGGCGTATGAGGCCTCTCCTGATGCATCGCGTTCCATTGTTACTCCAGATACGCGCTGCAGGACACTTGCCACATTGACATCGGGCGAGAGCTGTATGCTCTGCTGACTCATCACGTTGAGCACCGTACCGGCATTCTTCTCCAGGTCGATGGCGCTACGGTCGCTGCGGTATTCGCGGTGGCCTGTCACTACCACTTCGCCCAACTGTCTTGAGTCTTCGTCCATCGGTATGTCCACTTTGTCTTTCCTTGCCACGTCCACCACAATCTCCTTCGTCTTATATGATATGTAGGAGATGATGAGTGTCAGCTTCCCTTTGTCGGGCAGTTCGTGCAAAGTGAATGAACCGTCGAGACCGGTCGTGGTACTGACGTCGGTCAGTTCCTTCACCCGTATCACGGTACCGATGAGCGGTTCGCCCGTCTTGTTGTCTTTTACCACGCCGTCAATGGTGTGTGCAGAGGCGGTAGTGGCATAGGCGGCAAGGAGTGCCGCGCTGAGTAGAATCTTTTTCATCTATATTATAGTTCTGTTGAATCCTTCAAACTTTCTTTTTCTGTTGTTTCTTTCTTATTATTTGGTTCTTGTGATGGTGTGTATGATGTTTCCATCCTTGTCAATCATCGACAAGCGCAGCTGCTTCTTGTCCACCGTAAATACAGAGAATCCGTCGGCTGAACTACAGAATACTGTTCCGTCGATAGGCTTTACAGGACGTGCAAGCGATGAAGAGGAGTTTACGACATAGTCTATATTGTCGCCTTTCTTGCGGATATGCTGGAAGTTGTGTATGTGTCCGCAGGCATAGATTGCCACATTATTATATTTATGGAGTATCGGCAGAAGACGCTTCTGCATGTCGAGACGTTCGTTCGCCTTCTTGTCTGTTTCGGCATAGATAGGGTGGTGGCCAAGTACTATTACCCAGTCTTCCTTTGCATTCTTCAATGTAGAGTCCAACCATGATAGCTGTGCCTCCATATCCTGCTTGCAGGCATCGGGATAAACTTCAGAGTTCTTGCGGTAGGAATCGATGAGCGGTGTGGTGTCGAGCATTACGATGCGCACGGTGGTTCCCTTGTGGTCGAACACCTTGGTGTAATATTTTGCCGGCATCATCCAGCGGCGGCTCACCTTACCGTAGTCCATAAAAGCCTGGGTATTACCACGATACTCATGGTTTCCACAAACCGGAAACCAGTCGAGCATCAGGTCGGGATGAGAATAAACATATTCGTAATTGGTAAGCCACAGCGGGTCTTGCAGCGAAGCCACACCATTAAAGTGATGTATGTCCCCCACGGCAAGCACACATTCCGGGTCTACTACATCCGCCATTCTGCCCATCAGTTCGGCAATAGGCTTCTGGTCGTAATAACCGTTGCGTCCCATGTCGTTGGTCATATAGAGCGTAATTTCTCCTTTCAGCTTTTCCCATTCCGCTGTGTTGTCGGTGGGCTGACTGGTCTTGCCTTGCCCGGTAGTGCATGTTGCTGTCTTTGTGTCGTAATACGATTCTGTAGCGTTGTGTGCCTTAAGGTTGAAACTGCTCATCAGCATCATTGCAGCCATCGACCATACGGCGATACTGTTTCTGCTTGTTCCTCTCAATGTTTTCTTTTCCATTCTTGACTTGTTTATTGTTCTAATGTATTTATATAATAAGGTGTCGTATATAACATGATATTATCCTGAATATAATATGCATTACACGAAAGCACCCGAATCCCAGATTTGTTATGATCTGAAATTCGGGTGCAAAGTTAAAATTTATGTATTTCAAATATGTTACAGCGGTTTTTATATATGCTTAAAGCCTGTTACAATGCTATTACATGTTATAACGTAATGCAAGCTCCTTCCTTGTCGATACACCAGAATGGAATGTTTTTCTCTTGGCAGAACGGTTTCATACGCCAGGCTGACTCAAAGCCACTCATTACGAAGTGCATGGGAACCAGCATGCCTACCTTGAAGCGGTCTATGAACTGTCGTGCGCCAAGTGTATATCCGTTGCCGATACGTCCGTCTATGGGGAACATTACGAGGTCGAATGTGTCGGTAATTTTACGTATGTCTTTCAGCTCGCCCAAGAAGCGCTTTTCTTCATACAAAGGGTTAATACGTCCGAACTCATCGCTCTCAATCCATTCCGGGACAGGATCTTCCGCGAGGAATCGTGAATACCAGTTACAAAGATCGCCGGCATGGAATATTCGTTTCCCTTCAACCTCAACAATCCAGCTCACGCCACTATCATTGCTGCCCGTAGCAACAACTGTAATGTTTCCGTCTTTCCATACTGCTCCACGTGCCATCCATACGTCGGCATCCTCTTTCAGCGCCCTGCGGTGTTTCAATATGTCTTTAGACAATATGTAGGTATATTCAGAGAAAGGATTGTCGTCTCTCCATTCGAATATCCTCTTCGTGAAATGGTCAGGATGAAAATGGCTTGCAAACACGTATATGCGTTTGCTGCCGCTTGGGTTGACGTAGTTTTTCATCACATCAGACGGGTCAAGCCAATAGTCGAATACAAGTATACAATTATCTGTATCCAACACAAAGCCACTATGGAAAATGTATGTCAGTTTCATAATCTTCTTTACTCCGTTATTCTTTCAGCCATCCATCTATAAGCTGGATGATTTACTGTCTGGCAGATTCTGGGAACGATAGGATAATTCTTCTGCAATAGTCTGCAAAGGCAATATAAGCATAAGTATCAGCCATAATGCTTGGTTGCAGCTCATTACTTTTGTTTTTCTTTCCATAGTATAAATGTTACTTTAAATAAATATGGGTTGTTAAGAGACTATATTATGACTTGACTGGTAGGAATCTCCCTTTCGCCGAAGTCTATCATGGCATTAAAGAGACTCAGTATTTTTGCTCTCATCAAATCATTTACAGTTATGTCGGCTTCCTTCATGATGCCATGGTCCAGAAGATAAGCACGTTTCGTGCCTGCCAACAACGGATGCTTCGGTGTGAGCCAGCTTGTACCGTCGTAGATGGCTATGTTGGTAAAGGAGGTGTCGGTGACGAGACCGTTCTTTATGATTACAATCTCGTCGCAGCAACCTTTCTTCTCCACCAGAGCATTTAGCCTGGAGCGGTCGGTGCTCTTGTAACTGTATTCAATATCATCATCGCATACTACTTTCAGCGAATGTATCTGGCGCATGGAGTAGGGGGCATATTCCATCAGTTCCACTCCCTGCTCGCCATATACCACACGAGCCTTGTAAAGCTCCATATCTGCCGTGGCTTCCACTATTTGTTCCAGGCCGGGCATGGCTGAAACGGCAAGCTTGGGAAAGAAACTACTGATGGTTCTTTCCATTCTTGCCTGATGATAGCCGAGGAACATTGCCTTGCCGTTTTTTATCTTTATCGTTTCAACGAATTGTGCGCTCATGTTAAATAAAAACTTTAACCCAAATCGGTCATTAGGGCTTGCTTGTATTTTGATTTTTAGAAGAGTGGATTTTGTTTGGCTTTTAATGAGTAATAGCGAGCTATTGCGAATTAAAAACGGACAAAAGACGCCTTATAAAAAAACAAAAGACTGCAAGCAGTTGTAAAAAAACACATTTAACGACCTAATGACCGTTTTGGGTTTAATTATTCAAATGGAAGATAAATCTTCTGTATAACCTCCTCGTATTCCTTCCGACAGTCGCTCTTGGCGGTTATTCCTCCGCCAGCCTTGAACGCCAGCCTGCCTTCTGCGTCCTGTTCCACGAAGCGAATCATCACGGCTGAGTTCAGGTTTCCCTCGCTGTATATTCCCATCACTCCGGTGTAGAACCCACGATCATAGCCTTCAGCCTCTTGTATAATCTCAACGGTTTTCCGCTTTGGTGCCCCCGTGATGGAACCGGCAGGGAGTTGCGCGGCAATGATGTCGCCCAGATGCTCACTGTAGTTGTCAGGCAACTGTCCGCTTATTTCGGAACTTGTCTGCAGAATATCGCCTTTGTTGGTGTGCAGGACATCTATGTAGCGGTATCTGTCCACTCTCACCTGTGTTGCCACACGGCTCAGGTCGTTGCGTATCAGGTCCACTATGGTGGCATGCTCGGCAGCCTCCTTCCTGTCTGCCATCAGAATATCCTCGGCATTGGGGATGGAAGCGTCCAACGTTCCTTTCATGGGGTATGAATATATCCTGCCATCGTGTATCTTAAGGAATCTCTCGGGCGAGAAACAAACAAAGCGTCTGCCACGGCTTTTCTCTCCTCTAAGCAGCAGTTTGTATTTTCCTTTGGCATGCAGGAAAATGTCGTCGAGCGAGAGGTTGCACCTTACAGGCACCTTGCAGGTAAGATTGGCAAGATAGCTGTTGCCGGCAATGATGTTGCTCTTCACTATATTCAGACTCCTGCTGTAGTCGTCATATTGGGGCGCATCCACCTCCCATGTTACGGAAGACGGAAGAGCGCGTGCTGTCGTTTCCTCCACGTTGCCTGTTCCCTCAAAGTCGTAGAGACATTCCCGAGGGTCAATGTCGGCAAGCTTGTGGATATAGGCATCGTCGCCCCTGTAGTTTATAACAAAGAGGAACGGGTCGCCCTCCCGGGCAAGAAGGTTTATGCGGTCGATAATCTCCTGTGTCATATTAGCCGATGGTCATCCTCCCTTTTTATTCGTTATAGATGGCAATCTTTATCACTCCGTCCTTCTTGTTCTCGAAGATGCGGTAGGCTTCCTCGATGCGGCTAAGTGGAAAACGGTGGGTGATAAGAGGTGTGGTGTCAATCTTCCCCTGTTCAATCAAACGGAGAATCTCTTTGCAGTCGCAACCGTCTACGCCGCCAGTCTTGAAAGTAAGGTTCTTGCCGTACATATCTGGCAGGGGCAACAGTTGCGGTTCGTCGTAGAGCGCGACAATAGTTACGATGGCGTTTGGCCTTGCGCATTGCCATGCCAGTTGGAAGGTAGTCTTTCCGCCTGCCACTTCCAGCACACGGTCGGCTCCGCCGTGGTCACTATTCTTCTTGACGAACTCTATACATTCCTCGGGCGTTGTGAGCAGCACTTCAGGATAATGCTCTCTGACGAAGGCTCTGCGCTCTTCCGACTGTTCGCATACAATGATGCGCTTGGGCTGCTTGAGCATTACACTCAGCAGAGTGCAGATGCCGGTTGGTCCGGCTCCGATGATGAGCACCGTGTCTTCTTCTGTTATTTCGCTGATGCGTGCTGCCCAATAGCCAGTGGCAAGCACATCGCCCACGAAGAGAGCCTGCTCATCGCTCACGCTGTCGGGTATGCGGTTCAGTCCTTGCGTAGCCAATGGCACACGAACGTATTCCGTCTGTCCTCCGTCTATACGGCAGCCCAGTGCCCATCCGCCGTGGGGTGAGGTGCAGTTGTTAACGTAGCCATGCTTGCAATAGAAGCATTCTCCGCAGAAGGTCTCCACGTTTACCGTCACTCGGTCTCCTACCTTTACTCCTTTCACTTTGCTGCCTATAGCCTCTACTATGCCCACCATCTCGTGGCCTACGGTAATTCCCGGTACGGCTCTTGGCACACTTCCGTGCTTTATATGCAGGTCGCTTGTACAGATGCTGCCAAGCGTCACCCGCACTATTGCGTCCGTCGCTTCCTGTATCTCCGGTTTCTGCTTTTCTGTCAGGGCAAACTTTCCCTTCTTTATGTATGTGTATGCTTTCATTTTATTGATTAGTTAATTTCCGATTTGATATTTTCCCCTCACCGCCTTTGGCAGGTTGCTGACGACTAACTCGTATGATTCTTTTATCAATGCCGCTACAAGGTCGGGACTGAGCTGTTCGAAATATATATCGCTCCAATGTTTCTTGTTCCAGTGGAAGGCAGGTGTGACGGCACCGTAGCGTTCGCGCAGAGCCTCATTTCTTTCCGGTGGCAGCTTGCATGCAAACTTGTGTCTTGCGTCTAAAGCCAGGGTATTCATTTCCTCGCCTAACCATAAGCACAGGAATATCTTGCCCTCAATGCGGAAGACTATGTTGTCGTCGCCGAAAGGCTGGTCTTCGGTCACGCCATACAGCGATAGCGCATATTCCCGTACCTGTTCTATGTCCATTGCTCTTGGGGTGTTGTTTCCGTTTGTCATATTTCGTGTTTTATCGTAGAAATACAAAGCTACCACATCTGCTGCTTATTTATGTCTGGAGAACTGATAGGCAAGTCGCTCCGCTCCTGACCAACAACGTATTACGCCGCAATACTTGAAGTCTTCCTTCATTATCAGATGCCGCATAACCTTGTTGTCCTCATGTGTATCAATGCGTATATTGTCATGCCTTTGCTTGGCAAACTGCATCACGATGTGCATAATACCTTTCGCTTCGCCCGAAGTGGCTATGCGGTGGATGGTAGCATACGGTTCGCTGTTTAGCCATTCGCCGTTGTATATTATGTCGTAGGTGGGGTCGTCACCCTCTCTGAGCACGAAGGTCGCAACCACCTTGTCGTCTTTCTCTACAACGTAGCTGTCGCCGTTGCCGATATCCTCCATAATTACTTCCTCGCTCGGATATCCTTCGACCCACTGTTTGGGGTTGCCTGTTTCAGCCATAAAGCTCCTTGCCACTTCGAAGACTTCCATCAGTCGGGGAAGGTCTGACGTTTTGGAATGTCGTATAGTCATATTCTTTTCCATCCTCATTCTTTTACTGTTTTTTTCCCGGCATTTGTCCATACGTTGTAGCCGCTGTCGAGTTCAACAACTCTGTATCCGTTCTTCGCCAAGATAGCAGCCGCCGTCTTGCTCCGCTTTCCGCTGCGGCAGTTCACGGCGATGGTTTTATTCTTCGGCAGCGTGGCTGTAGCCTTTTTCTCGAAGTCGCTCTTCAGCACGTCGAAATTCACAGCCCCTTCGATATGCCCTTCGGCAAACTCCTTGGCTGTGCGCACATCCAGTCTTACCACGTTCTTCTTCCCTATAGCCTTCTCGTATTCCTGTACGGAAAGGCTTTTGAAACCCTCGTCGTTGCTGCGGTTCTGTGTCTGGCACGACAGGATTCCACATATTGCCATACATATCATCAGCATGGCACATTTGTTCTTCGTTGCTCTTTTCATAGTTAATGTCATAATGATGTATTGTTTAACTGCTTGATGGTATTTGCTTTTTCAATAAGAACGCTACGTTTGGGCAACTATCGTTCTTTTTGTATTTTGCCTTGTTCTGCTTTTATTGCATTTCTGCAAGAAATCATGATGCAAAGGTACGATTAAATCAAGAGTCTCGCAATATTTAGAGATTTATTCGTGTTCAAAAATAACATCCGTGTGCAGAATACTTATCTCCGTGTCCTCAGAGAAAATCATCTGTGTTCATCTGCGGGAGATTAATACTATGAATAGTCTTCGCGTGAAAAATATTTCGACCTGTACGGTTGAAATGACTATCCGACCATCTTGAATTCCACCTCTCCCGTTGCCATCCAATTTTCTAACTCACCATTGATCCTTGTAGCAGTAATGATTGCCAAAGCGCCACTTCCGGATTTTGACCATGACATACAATTGTGCTTCTGGCGAGTGGCAACGACAATATCATTCGCCTTTTCCACTCTATTGCTTGATATGCGCAAGTTCAGCTCACGGTGCAGTGCATAACAGGTCACATTCGGCGACTTTCTGTTCAGGTAATCCTTTAAATCCGTTACCTTGTTGGCATTTCTGATGTTGGCGAGTTTGAGCGTTTCAAGATATTTGATGGCTTTGTCTATCCTGCCGGTCCACAAGATAGATACAAGATGCTGCTTAATTTCAGCCTTGTCCTCTTTTGAACCTTTCAGGCACATGCTTAAGAACTCGTTGCATTTCTTTTTGAGATGAAGCCAGTCAAGTATGATGCTATGCTGCCTAAAGCCGAAGTACTTCTCTATGTAGTCACGAATGACAGAGGCACCATCCGTAAAGAACACCAAGCGGTATCCCTCCAGCAGATGGTTCTCGAACAGGAAAGCCACAAGTCGGATAAAGGCATTTTTCATACCGATTGCAGTAATTGTATATTACTGATTGTCAGCTTGTATATGAATTACTGTATTTTCAATGAACTTCTTCTTTTTCGTGTAATTGGCATCACGTTTTTCTTCTTGATATTCTGCTGATTTGATGTAACTACTTGAAACACAACACCATTTA
>ERZ1026862.956-NODE-956-length-18663-cov-32.023753_pt1 | contig 18663 bp, 15 predicted proteins | sample MGYA00380161_ERZ1026862 | MGnify/ENA primary metagenome ERZ1026862 (study PRJEB33269, sample SAMEA4719797) | human gut metagenome | biome: human-associated habitat; feature: organic feature; material: feces | place: Cameroon | collected 2013-10 ... | reverse complement strand
CCTGCGTGGCAGCCATCGCTTCTGTCCGCAGAGAACTGGGTGGAAAATGGGCCATTGCCGTGGTACTCTGGCAGTGTTTGGTGGCATGGGTGGCAGCCTTCCTGGTACATAGTATCGGCTTGCTGATGGGATTCTAGGAATTTCAGAGGATAAGATGACAAATAGAAAACCTGCAGGGGATTATTCCTCCTGCAGGTATTTTATTACGCATTTCAGTTCCGGAGAGATCCATTTGTTCCTATGATACAGAAGCTGCCGCCAGATATCCGGCTGAATCTCCGTCATGGGGAGACTGACGAGGTTTCCCTTTGCCAGATCCTCTGCGATCACGAACTCCGGCAGATAGGAGATGCCGAGACCCTGACACAGAAGATTGCGGATCAGCTGGGTATCGCCCACCTCCATGATGGGCATTGTCTCCTTACCGTTTTGGGAGAGCAGATCATCCAGCGCAGCCCGGTAACTCATGTTTTTCTCTGTCAGGATCAGCGGATATTCCAGAATCTGTTCCAGGGCGATCTGAGTCTGTCCGGCTAAGGGGTGACCGGCACCGGTGACGAAGTAAATATCCACCGGAGCTTCGAAAGCGGTCACATAATTGTGATTAAAAATACGGCGGTCCAGCGTGTATACAATGTCCACCTGATTCTGTCCCAGCATCTGGAACATTTCATCGGTGCTGGTAGCGATGATCTTCAACCGGATTCCGGGATATTTTTCATGAAAATCCTTAAAACGGCTGTGAAATTCCCAGCTGGCCAGGGACTCTGCAATGGCGATCCGCACCAGACCCTCCGGAGCGGTGTTGCCGCTGATGTGGGTGGCTTCGGCGGCGAGACGCAGGATCTGCTGGGCCAGGGGCAGCAGCTTCTCCCCCTCGTTGGTCAGGGTTACGGTATGCCCGATCCGCTCAAACAGAGGGATGGATAGCTCCTTTTCCAACTGTTTGATCTGAAAGGATACGGTGGACTGGGTATAACCCAGACGTCCGGCCGCCAGCGTAAAGCTCTTCAGTTCGTTCACCATAACAAAGGTTTCCAGATTTTTGACATCCATAGAGTAGATACACTTTCTATATTGTAAATTTAATTCTTCGATCAATGCAATGCAAATAATTTGTTTTTCAAATATTTATGAAAATTATATAATGAGAAAATAGGGCTGTCAATGTGAAAAGATGGCGAAAATATGGGAAAACAGCAAAAATATATGCCGTATCCCGTGTTTAGAATAAGTAGTTTTGGGAAGGATCAGAGGTATGGAAAACAGAGAAAGACTGGGGAGTCGTTTGGGATTTATTATGCTGTCGGCGGGGTGTGCCATCGGCTGCGGAAATGTGTGGAAATTCCCGTGGATGTGCGGGCAGAACGGTGGCGGAAGCTTCATGCTGATCTATGTGATCTGCCTGATCGTGCTGGGTCTGCCCACCATGATCATGGAATTCTCCGTGGGGCGTGCGGCGCAGACGAGTCCTCTTTATATGTATCGGAAATTATCCGGCGGCAGGGGAAAATGGAATCTGTGGGGCATCGTCTGTCTCATCGGAAATATTGCGTTGATCGCTTTTTATGCGGTGGTGTCCGGATGGATCCTCTACTATTTTGTAAAATTTCTGACAGGGCAGAATCAGGATTTCGGTTTTGAAAAAATGATCACGACGCCCTCGGTGAATGTGACATATCTGCTAGCCACTTTGCTGATCGCTTTTGTCATTTTAAGCTTCAACCTGCAGGGTGGGCTGGAACGTATTACCAAATATATGATGTCAGCCTTGATCGTACTGATGCTGGTGCTGGCGGTGCATAGCTTTACACTTCCGGAAGCAGGAGAGGGATTGAGCTTTTATCTGATCCCACATTTCTCCAAAATCACCGGTTCTGTGGTGGTGGGAGCCATGAATCAGGCATTTTTCACCTTGTCCGTGGGAATGGGCGGTATGGCGATCTTCGGAAGCTATATCGGCAAGGACCGTTCTCTCATGGGGGAGTCTATCCATATTATTATCCTGGATACACTGGTGGCAGTGATCGCCGGTATCATTATATTTCCGGCATGCTTCACTTATGATGTGGAAGTGACGGCGGGTCCCAGCCTTCTGTTCGATACTATGGCGACCGTATTTAACAACATGGCAGGCGGCAGATGGTGGGGAACCTTATTTTTCCTGTTCATGGTGTTCGCAGCCATGTCCACAGTGTTAGGTGTATGTGAAAATATTCTGGCTATGGTCCGGGAACTGACCGGATGGTCCAGACCGGCAGGGTGCGTGGCGTGTGGTGCCGGATGTTTCCTGTTGGCTCTGACGACAGCACTGGGCTTCAGTGTATTTCATTTTCAGCCGTTTGCAGCGGGGACGACCTGGCTCGATTTCTGGGATTTCCTGGTGTCGAATAATATCATGCCCATAGGTTCGATCCTGCTGGCGGTATTTTGCTGCTATAAGGTAGGCTGGGGCTGGGACAGATTCCTGGAGGAAGCAAATGCCGGCAAGGGCTTAAAGGTCCAGCCGTGGATGAAGCCGGTGTTTAAATATTTTGTGCCGGCGGCAGTGTTGTTCATCTATGTGTACGGAATGGTAAATTTTGCATGGAAATAAAGTAAATAAAAATAGTCGGGCGGCGGAGTGAAAAGCTCCGCCGTTTTTTGGACGGAATGATCGTGGAGAGGTTGCGTTATGGCAGAAAAATGGATAGTATAAAGAATAGAAGAGCAGAGGGATCAGGAGGCAATATGACAGATCAGGAGATGCAGTTGATTTTAAAGAAACAAAGAGAATATTTTGCCACGGGAGCCACGCTTTCCCGGGAATTCAGGGCAAAACAGCTGGGAAAGTTAAAGGCTTCCCTGCAGCGCCATGAAACAGAATTGAACGATGCACTGCAACAGGATCTTGGGAAAAGCCGGATGGAGAGCTATATGTGCGAGATCGGACTGACTCTGTCGGAGCTGGCCTGGATGCAGAAGCACCTGCGGGGGCTGATGCGGGAAAAGAGAGTGCCGACACCGTTATCGCAGTTCGCGGCGAGGAGCTTCCGGTCTCCGTCACCCTATGGCACCGTGCTGATCATGAGTCCATGGAATTATCCGGTGTTATTGACACTGGATCCGTTGATCGATGCTATTGCCGCAGGGAATACCGCAGTGGTAAAACCCAGTGCCTATGCTCCGGCGACGGCAGCAGTGTTAAAAATGATTTTGGAAGAATGCTTCCCGGCGGAATATGTGGCCGTGATCACCGGCGGCAGAGCAGAGAATCAGGCATTGTTACAGCAGCGATTTGATATGATATTTTTCACCGGAGGCAAGACCGTGGGACGGGAGGTGCTTAGAAATGCTGCGGAATATTTGACCCCGGTGACGCTGGAGCTGGGCGGGAAAAGTCCCTGTATCGTGGATGCTACGGCGAAGCTTCCGCTGGCGGCGAGGAGGATCGTATTCGGAAAATATCTAAACTGCGGGCAGACCTGTGTGGCACCGGATTATATTTTGTGCGATGGCCAGATCAAGGATCAGCTGGTGGAAGCCATTCAGGCTGAAATCATCCGACAGTTTGGTGCGGATCCCCTGCAAAATCCGGATTATGGAAAAATCATCAACGAAAAGCATTTTCACAGATTGTTGGGATTGATGGATGCGGAAAAAATCGTCTGCGGCGGACAGTATGACGAGAAGACGTTGCGCATTACGCCTACGGTGATGACGGATGTGGACTGGTCAGATGCCGTGATGGGAGAAGAGATCTTCGGACCGATCCTGCCGGTGGTGACTTATAATGCGTATGATACAGAGAAAAGCAATGCACAAAATGATTTTAGCGGGGAGGGTTCTGGAACCCAAGCTGCCGCGGGAGATTTTGTGGATTGGGCGATCCGCTGTGTGGAGGAACACCCTCATCCGCTGGCATTGTATTTCTTCAGTGAAGATAAAAAAGCCCAGAGACGGATCCTGGATCACTGCCATTTTGGCGGTGGCTGCATCAACGACACCATCATTCATCTCGCCACCAGCGCCATGCCCTTCGGAGGTGTGGGTGAGAGCGGCATGGGCGGCTATCACGGTCGCACCGGATTCGAGACCTTCAGCCATTATCGGAGTATCGTGGACAAAAAGACATGGATGGATCTGCCGATACGGTATCAGAGGTATGATGAGAAAAAAGAGAAGTTGTTGCGGTGGTTTTTGAAGTAACGTCCTGAAAAGTGTGAGATGGCACGAGATTACGTCCTGAAAAGTGTAGTGTATAGCCTAAATTACGTCCTGAAAAATGTAATAGTAGGATATTTGCGTGAAATAATATAGAAATCGTGAAGGAAAGAAGGTAATTAGTATGAACTTTATCAAACAGAAATGTATCACAGCAGCAGTATTATTGCTGGTTGCTATTTTGTCCATAACGGTTGTAGGAAAATACGCCTCCGCACCGGAGAATCATCAGAAGACCATCGCCTCTCTGGATGAGAAAAAACAGACTGTCATGGAGCTGACGGCGGCATCCACGGTGACTTCTGCGCTGATCACTTTGCTTCCGGGCGACACGGCAACACCCATTGCGGAGAAAATGGCAGATGTCAGTGGATACCTGCTGGTGGTCCTTTGCGCTATCTATCTGGAAAAATATCTTGTGACGATTACCGGCTATGTGGCATTTACCTACCTGATTCCGATTGCCTGCGGATTATGGATCTTGAATCTGTTTTTTGCAAATGCCACGGTACGAAAACTGGCAGCAAAACTGGTGGTGTTTGGCTTGGCAATCTCCCTCGTGGTTCCCGCCAGCGTGAAGATCTCCGACCTCATCGGTGATACCTATCAGGCCCAGATCGAAGAAACCATTGAAGATGCCAAGAACACGCAGAATATACTGGAAAACAGTGGTGTGGGGAATGGCACTAATGCGACGGAAACAACCGGAACCGATGCGGCTGGAACTGTTACAGCTAATGTGCAGGAGAAGGAAAACAATAACTCCGGCTCTGTCTCAAATATTTTCGACTGGGCAAAAGACGCTATTTCCGGCGCTAAAGATTCGGTGGCAAATGTTGTGGAAAATGTGACAATTTCTACCGAAGAACTGATACAGAAGGTGGAGAATTCCCTCAATCACTTTATCGAGGCGGTTGCCGTGATGATCATTACTTCCTGCGTGATCCCAATGCTGGTACTGTTGTTGTTCTTCTGGATGGTAAAGATCGTGCTGGATGTGGATCTGAGTGGCGTGAAGATCAAAGGGATGCTGCCGGAGCGGAAGGAATAAGTGAAAAGAAAAGAGGGGAAAAATGGAATATCTTGCACATATTGATGGAGACAGAGAACAATCCGTGAAGGATCACCTGCAGGGAACCGCAGACCTTGCGGAAGAATTTGCTGCGAAATTCGGGAAAGCAGACTGGGGATACTGTTGTGGAATGCTGCATGATATCGGAAAATATTCTCTGGAATTTCAACGGAAAATTCATGAAAATCTGAATACTCAGGTGGATCATTCCACTGCCGGAGCAAAGGTCTGCGAAAAACTGGACGGTTATTATTGGCTCCTGACTTACTGTATAGCTGGACACCATGCCGGGTTGCCGGATTTGGGACGAAAGGGCTTACCGTCATCTTTGTTAGAGAGACTTGACAAAAGGTTGTGCGATTACAGTGCATTTGAAAAGGAAATAGAAATCCCGCAAATTACGACACCACCCATTACCATGGATCCGGAAAAAGATCCGCATTTCACTTTGAGTGTGTTTATCCGAATGTTGTATTCCTGTCTAGTGGATGCGGATTTCCTGGACACGGAACGTTTTATGAGTAACGGGATGATTCAAAGAGATTCCGGAGAGTGTATGGAAGTTCTTTTGGATAAGTTAAAAGACCGGATATCGAAATGGCTTGTGAATCGTGATGACACAACAGTTAATGGAAGAAGGTCCGAGATTCTTCGAAATTGTCTGGAGCAGGGAAAAGCCCACAAAGGATTGTTTCAGCTTACAGTGCCCACCGGTGGCGGCAAAACCGTGGATTCTCTGGCATTCGCGCTGCAACATGCAGTGGAACATCATATGGATCGTGTGATCTATGTGATTCCCTATACAAGTATCATTGAGCAGAATGCGCAGGTGTTCAGGGAAATCCTTGGTAATGAAAATGTGTTGGAAAATCACAGCAATGTAGACTATGAGATATCGGAAGACTTCAAACCTATGCAGCTGGCATCGGAAAACTGGGATAAACCGGTGGTAGTTACCACAAATGTCCAGTTTTTTGAATCTCTGTACGCTAATAAGTCATCAAAATGTAGAAAACTACATAATATAGTAAACAGTGTCATCATATTCGATGAAGCGCAGATGCTTCCTCCAAATTATTTGAAACCGTGCATGGCAATGATAGAAGAACTGTTGCAGCAGTATGGAACAAGTATTGTACTGTGTACGGCGACGCAGCCGGCATTACAGCAGTTTCTGCCTGAAAAGTATGTTGCCCGGGAATTATGCCCACGGAGAGAGGAACAATTTCGATTTTTTGAAAGGGTAACCTATCAGGATATTGATACCGTCACGGAAGAAAAAATGGCGGAGAAATTACAGCAGGAGTGGCATGCACTGTGTATCGTGAACACGCGAAAAAGAGCACAGCGGCTTTACGAACGGCTGCAGGGAGAGGGCGTTTACCATTTATCAACCACCATGTATCCGGCGCATAGAAGACGAGTGCTTGCGGAAATCGGGAAACGCTTGGATGACAAAAAAGCAAAAAAATGTATCGTTATTTCGACAAGCCTCGTGGAAGCCGGAGTGGATCTGGATTTTGCTTCAGTATATCGGGAACTTGCCGGAGTGGATTCCATCATTCAGGCAGCAGGACGGTGCAACCGACATGGTAATAGAGGGAAAGAAGACAGCATTGTCCGGATTTTCCGATGGAATGAGAGAGAAAATGTATCCGGACAGCGGCAGCAGATCGACACAACGAAAAATTTGCTGGCGGAAGGCAGGGATATTACCACACTGGAGAATATTACAGAATATTTTCGAAGACTGTATCACATCAAGGGCGAAAGCCTGGATATGAAGAAAATTCTGGAGAAATTCGATGGTGGAGATTACCAATTTGCGACGGTTGCGAAAGATTTTAAGCTGATTGAAGAAAATACAGTTACGGTATATATCGACCAAGAACCGGAAGCAAAGGATCTTTTGCAGGAAATTCGGCAGCAGGGACTGACAAAGAGCCGTATGCGAAAAGCAGGGCAATATTGTGTAAGTGTTCGGAAAAAAGGGGAATATCAGAAAAGGAATATGCTGTTTGATGAAATGTACAGAGCAGGCATGTTGGAAGAGGTAGATCCGGGTGCAAAGGATTTTTGGGTGCTGACGCAGGAAGAACAATACCGGGAAGACACCGGATTGAAGCTGGAAGTGGAATTGGGCGGAATGATGATGCTTTAATATTGCAGGAAATGGAAGTAGCGGTACACGATGGAAAAGTGTACCGCTATTGCTTTATAAAGAAAATCATAGTATATTAAATTTGTCAGATAAATATAGATAATCTAAAATATTGTCATGATATATCTACAAAAGACAGTATTTTACAAAGGGGGTAGTATTGTCAGACAGAAAATAGTACTACAAGGGAACAGTAAACAGGACAGCGCTTTAATTGTGGAAAGAAGGTGGAATAAATGGGAGTCGGAGTAAAAGTAAATGTATGGGGAGATTATGCACTATTTACAAGACCAGAACTTAAGACAGAGCGCTACAGCTATGATATTATTACGCCCTCAGCGGCACGCGGCATTTTGGAAGCTATCTACTGGCATCCGGGAATGCGGTGGATCATCGACAAAATCTATGTCAAAAACCCTATCCAATTTACAAGTGTACGACGAAATGAAGTAACCAGTAAAATTTCAAAAAGTAAAATGTTAGATGCGTATAATGGCGTGGGTAAGCCATTGTATATATGCACCAAGGATGAGATTGTGCAGCGCGCATCCGTTTTGCTATGCAATGTTTCGTATGTTATTGAGGCACATTTCGAAATCACGCCAAAAGCAAAGGATTCTGATAATCCCGGAAAATTCAAGGACATTATCATGAGACGATTACGAAGAGGAGAATGCTATAGCATGCCATACTTCGGCTGTAGAGAATTCCCGGCACATTTTACTCTTTGCGAGGAAAAAGAGATTCACACTGCCTATGATGTAGTAGCAGAAAAAGATCTTGGCATCATGTTGTTTGACATGGATTACAGTGATCCGGAAAATATCAAACCTATATTTTTCCGGGCAGTAATGCGTCAGGGCGTGGTGGATCTGAGAGATTGCGAGGTGCTGCGATGATATTACAGGCACTGGTAAAATATTATGAAAATCTGGCGGAACAGGGAAAAGTATCCAGACCCGGATGGTGTCATGAGAAAGTGTCCTATGAAATTAATTTGTCGAAGACCGGAGAAGTTCTAGGTATTACTTTGCGAAAAGTAGAAGATATTCGTGGCAAAAAAACAATTTGGGTGCCTGCATATGTAGAGGTACCAGAAAGAGTTCATAGATCAGGATACGAAATAGCAGCCAATTTCCTTTGTGATAATGCAAAATATTTAATGGGCATTGATCAAGATGATAAGCCACAACGCGTGCTGGAATGCTTTAAAAAAACAAGAGAAAAACACCTAGATATTTTGCAATCAACGCAAGGGAAAGTTGCGCAGGCAGTTTTGAATTATTTTAATAATTGGGATCCTACAATATCAGTGGAAAATCCTGTTATTCGAGAAAATTTTGATAAATTAATAGAAAAAAGTAACCTTATCTTTTGCGTGGAAGGACAAGAAGTACAGGAAGATCCTGAAATTCAAAGCTGTTGGGATAATTATCGAAAACAGAGTGCGGAAGATATTAAAGGAATCTGTTTGGTTACTGGGGAGAAGACAGAAATATCGCGCACTCATAAGATGATTAAGGGAATTCCGGGAGCGCAGTCGAGTGGAGCTTCATTAATTTCTTTTAATGCATTAGCATTTGAATCCTATGAAAGAAAGCAGAGTTATAATGCACCAGTGGGAAAATATGCAGAATTTGCTTATACCACTGCGCTGAATTATCTGTTGTCCCAGCGAGACTACACTTTTTCCCTGGGAGATTCCATGATAGTGTACTGGGCGGAAAGTGGCAGAGAACAATACCAAAGATGCTTTTCCAATATGTTTAGACCCACCAAGGATAACCAGAAAAAACTGAAGGACATTTTCGACAGTTTGAAAGAAGATACGAAAATCTATCTGGAAGATGCGGAGATGGATCCAAAACAGAATTTTTACATATTGGCATTAGCTCCTAATGCGGCGCGATTGTCGGTCCGCTTTTTCTATGTAAATTCGTTTGGGAAAACCATACAGAATATAGCAGATCATTATGAGCGGCTTGAAATTGTTAAACCGGCGCGGGAAGAGCAGGATTATCTAGGAATTCGTGACATGCTGAATGAGACGGTGAATCAGAAATCAAAAGATAAGACACCGGTTCCGAACATGGCTGCGCTAGTATTGCAGGCAATTTTATCCGGTGGACGATATCCGGCAAGTTTATATGCGAATACTTTGATTCGTATTCGGGCAGAGTGCGGTAACGTGAACTGGAAACGTGCTGCTATCATTAAGGCAGTTTTGATTAAAAATTATAATTGTATGGAGGGAGAGGCATTTATGGAATCAAATGATGACTGTAAGGACGTACCTTATATTTTGGGAAAATTATTTTGTGTTTTAGAAGAAGTCCAATGGGAGGCATCAAATAGAAAAATTAAGACTACTATTCGAGATAGCTATTTTAATTCAGCGTGTGCAACACCTGCAATGATTTTTCCGGTGTTGCTGAAACTGAAAAATAGCCACATGAAAAAATTAGAAAGAGACAAAATAGGTTTAAAAGTTGACTTGGAAAAAAAGATAGCATGCCTTATGGAAAAATTGCCACCCAAGTTACCAGAACGGTTAACCTTACAGGAACAGGGAGAATTTAATATTGGCTACTATCATCAACAGCAGGAAAAATATAAAAAAGGGGAGGACAAATAAATGAGTGAAGTGATCAAAAACAGATATGAGTTCGTAGTATTATTTGATGTGGAGAATGGCAATCCCAACGGAGATCCTGATGCTGGAAATATGCCAAGAGTGGACCCAGAGAGCGGACTGGGTCTGGTAACGGATGTCTGCCTGAAACGTAAGATCCGTAATTATGTCGAGACTGTAAAAGAGGATGCTCAGGGGTATAAAATCTACATTAAAGAAGATGTACCGTTAAACCGCAGCGACAGAGAAGCCTGTGCAGATATGGGAATCACCGAAACAGATGATAAAAAGGTGACGGAGGAACTCAAAAAGCTAAAGAAAAATGATCCCGGTGTAGATCTTAAGCTGAAAGACTATATGTGCCGGAATTTCTATGATATCCGTACTTTTGGAGCCGTAATGACTACGTTTGTAAAAGCATCGTTGAACTGTGGGCAGGTGAGAGGACCCGTGCAGATCGGATTTGCCAGAAGCATTGATCCGATCATCAGCCAGGAAGTAACCATCACCAGAGTTGCTATCACCACAGAGAAAGATGCGGAAAACAAGAATACAGAGATGGGAAGAAAGACCATTGTTCCTTACGGTCTGTATCGTGCAGAAGGCTATATTTCCGCAAATCTGGCACGGAAAGTAACTGGATTTTCCGAAGACGATCTGGAACTGTTATGGGAAGCGATCCTTAATATGTTTGAAGTAGATCACTCCGCAGCGAGAGGAAATATGGCGGTGCGAGAGCTGATCGTATTCAAACATAGCAAAGAATTGGGTGACTGTTCGGCATATAAATTATTCGATGCCGTAGAAGTGAAGAAAAACGAGGATGTAGAATATCCCAGAAAATATCAGGATTATACAGTTACCGTTCACGAGGAGCAGATTCCTGATTCTGTGGAAGTGAGAAGGATGAATTAATGGAATATGCAGAAGATGATTATCTCATGATATCCGGGATCCAGCATTTCAGATTCTGCAAAAGACAGTGGGCACTGATCCATATAGAGCAACAGTGGGCTGAAAATGAACATACGGTCATTGGTGAATTAATGCATAAGAAAGCACATGATCCATATCTTACCGAAAAAAGAAGAGACACGATCATAGCGAGAGCATTACCCGTGGCGTCCAGAGAAATGGGCGTCACGGGTGAGTGTGATGTGGTGGAATTCCATAGATGTGAGGATGGAATCCGCCTGCATGGGCACAGGGGTAATTTTTCGGTATATCCGATCGAATACAAGAAGGGAAAGCCGAAGATCACAGAGGAAGACAAATTACAATTAGCGGCGCAGGCAATGTGCCTGGAAGAAATGTTTTCCACACAGATTCCGGAAGGTGCACTCTTTTACAGAGAGACAAAACGGAGGGAAATCGTGGAGATCACGGAAGAACTTCGCAGCGAAGTGCGGGAGATGTTTCAGGAAATGCATCAATATTATGAGCGGCGGTATACACCGAAAGTAAAGATGGGAAAGCACTGTACTTCTTGTTCTTTAAAGGAACTTTGTATGCCTAGACTCGCAAAAACCGGTTCTGTGAAAAACTATATGGATCAGATGCTTATGGAGGAAAACGTATGAAAAAATTATTGAATACGTTATATGTTACTTCCGAAAACAGTTACTTGGCGTTAGATGGTGAAAATATCGTTATTTACGATGATAAAAAAGAACTTGGCAGAGTTCCGCTACATAATCTCGAGGGAATTGTATCGTTCGGATATCGGGGAACCAGTCCGGCACTTATGGGTGCCTGTGCAGAACGAAATATTTCTCTGTGTTACATGACTCCCCAGGGAAAATTTCTGGCACGGGTCACCGGAAAAGTGAGGGGCAACGTGATCCTGCGGGAACAACAGTATACCAGCAGCAAAGATGAACTGGTGGGATTGGAGATTGCTAAAAATTGTATCCTCGGAAAAGTACATAATGCCAGGTGGGTTCTGGAGCGGGCAGTCAGAGATCATAGTATGCAGATTGATGCAGAGCGGGTAAAAAAGGCATCCGAAATGCTGAAAAATTCTTTGATATTGATTCAGAACAGCACCTCCGGGGACGAACTCAGGGGATATGAAGGAGAGGCAGCCAGTATTTATTTTAGCGTGTTTGACGAATTGATTCTGCAGCAGAAAAAAGATTTTACATTTCAAGGCAGGAATAAAAGACCGCCCTGCGATAAAATGAACGCAATGATGTCTTTTGTGTATACATTACTGACAAATATGGAAGCATCTGCACTGGAGTGCGTAGGGTTAGATCCCTGCGTGGGATATCTGCACACAGAGCGCCCAGGCAGAGCATCGCTGGCGCTGGATATGATGGAGGAACTAAGATCCGTGTTGGCGGATCGCTTTGTGCTGTCGTTGGTAAATAAACGGATGATCACAGCTAAAAATTTTACCCAAAAAGAAAACGGCGCGGTTCTTCTGGATGATGATGGACGAAAGGTAATACTGACGGAGTGGCAGAATCGTAAAAAGGAAACCATAACGCATCCCTATTTGCAGGAAAAAGTGGAATGGGGTATGGTTCCTTATGTGCAGGCAATGCTGCTGGCACGATTTCTACGTGGCGACTTGGACGGCTATCCTGCATTTCTATGGAAGTGAGGTGTGGTATGTTAGTATTGATCACATACGATGTCAACACAGAAAATGCAGCCGGCAAAGCAAGGCTGCGAAAAGTGGCAAAGCAATGCGTCAACTATGGCAGAAGAGTTCAGAATTCCGTATTTGAATGCATTTTGGATAATGCACAGAGCATTATGCTGAAGGCAACACTTGAGGATATCATTGATACAGAAAAGGACAGCCTTCGCTTCTATTACCTGGGGAATAAATACCAGACCAAGATAGAACATATTGGAGTGGATAGAGGAATAGCTCCGGATCAGCCACTGATTTTGTAACTGATGCGAAAGCCAAGCGCACATAAAATGCCTAGGCGATTCGCACCTGAAAAATGGTAAGATTTTTGAAATAACATACATAGATCTTTTTAATTAAGGAAGTTTGTTATAAAGAATAAATGTATTAGACAATTTTTGCTAAGAACGAAGAGAATTTTTTGGCGAAAATTGATGTCGCTCCCCTCGCGGGAGCGCGGATTGAAATGATGCTCCGGTTTCCCTCTTTGGTGGCATCGTTCGTCGCTCCCCTCGCGGGAGCGCGGATTGAAATAGTCATTCTCCTTTCAGTCCACTGGAACAAGTCGTCGCTCCCCTCGCGGGAGCGCGGATTGAAATATCTTGACCCTTGACGGAGAAGGAGCCGACACGCGTCGCTCCCCTCGCGGGAGCGCGGATTGAAATCGAGGTGCATTGTCAGAACCGCAAGGACGTGAACGGTCGCTCCCCTCGCGGGAGCGCGGATTGAAATTCCGGAAGCTCCGGTGTATTTGCTTCCCTGTCCTTGTCGCTCCCCTCGCGGGAGCGCGGATTGAAATTCTTATATACCTCCACCACTTCATATTCCCTGGGGTCGCTCCCCTCGCGGGAGCGCGGATTGAAATACTCCTCTGGTCTCCTCTTACTGCATAGGTCTTACGTCGCTCCCCTCGCGGGAGCGCGGATTGAAATCCACAAAAGACCGGACCGTGTACCACTACCTTTGTCGCTCCCCTCGCGGGAGCGCGGATTGAAATCATTTACGGCAGTCTCGGTAAGAGCAACGTCTGCGTCGCTCCCCTCGCGGGAGCGCGGATTGAAATTGAAATGTCACAGGCAGAGAAACAGCAGTTGCGCTGTCGCTCCCCTCGCGGGAGCGCGGATTGAAATTTTGGAAAAATGTAGTAGTTCCTTTGGCACAAGCGTCGCTCCCCTCGCGGGAGCGCGGATTGAAATAATGTTAAACTTGTAATACCACAACCCCATCTGCGTGTCGCTCCCCTCGCGGGAGCGCGGATTGAAATCGATTATTTCTCCAAATAGCATTCTCCCGGAAAATGTCGCTCCCCTCGCGGGAGCGCGGATTGAAATTGCTCGTACAAGGCAATGTAATCAATGTTCTGCATGTCGCTCCCCTCGCGGGAGCGCGGATTGAAATCCAGTGCCACGTATCGTCTTTCCTTCCTCGTCAAGTCGCTCCCCTCGCGGGAGCGCGGATTGAAATAGATAAATATAGTCCTTATAGTACTGATCCTCTCCGGTCGCTCCCCTCGCGGGAGCGTGGATTGAAATCATTATCTCGTTGGAGATATGGCGTTCTATATGGTCGCTCCCCTCGCGGGAGCGTGGATTGAAATTGCTTAGTAATGTATCTGATGTTCAGCAGGTTCCGTCGCTCCCCTCGCGGGAGCGTGGATTGAAATTGTAAAGCGTTGTCCAAAGATGCAACCGTTTTCCGTCGCTCCCCTCGCGGGAGCGTGGATTGAAATATCTTGACCCTTGACGGAGAAGGAGCCGACACGGTCGCTCCCCTCGCGGGAGCGTGGATTGAAATCGCATTATCTGTTAGATTGCGACTCTCACAAATAGTCGCTCCCCTCGCGGGAGCGTGGATTGAAATTCCTATCCTGCTACGCAGATCCGCTGTGCATCTGGTCGCTCCCCTCGCGGGAGCGTGGATTGAAATCCTTTTTGACATACATATTTACATTGCCACTACAGTCGCTCCCCTCGCGGGAGCGTGGATTGAAATCGCTCCTGTGTTTTTAACCTGATCAGTGTGTAACTCGTCGCTCCCCTCGCGGGAGCGTGGATTGAAATAATTATGGTTTATAACTTTTTGATGATTTATACCAGTCGCTCCCCTCGCGGGAGCGTGGATTGAAATTTAGGGAGATGCTTTTTTAATTCGGCATCAAAAGTCGCTCCCCTCGCGGGAGCGTGGATTGAAATTGGACATAAATATCAAGAGTAATCTAACAGAAAACGTCGCTCCCCTCGCGGGAGCGTGGATTGAAATTACGTGTAGAAGTGCATCGTCTGCAGTCGGATCCCGTCGCTCCCCTCGCGGGAGCGTGGATTGAAATAAAACAAGGAGCAACCGGATCAGCAGACAGCGCCTGGTCGCTCCCCTCGCGGGAGCGTGGATTGAAATATATACCAGTAACAAGGAAATCGGACAGAGCCAGGTCGCTCCCCTCGCGGGAGCGTGGATTGAAATGATCATGTATTCAATTTCGTTCCTGGCGTCTTCCAGTCGCTCCCCTCGCGGGAGCGCGGATTGAAATATACAAATCAATCACACCATACCACACGGTACTGGTCGCTCCCCTCGCGGGAGCGCGGATTGAAATGCCCTGAGGTCCCTGTGGTCCAGTTGCGCCGGTGTCGCTCCCCTCGCGGGAGCGCGGATTGAAATAGAACCGCATAAAGGATCCAGGATCTATGCAGTGTCGCTCCCCTCGCGGGAGCGCGGATTGAAATGCTTGCGGGCACTGCCCCTGTTCGTAGGCTACCATGGTCGCTCCCCTCGCGGGAGCGCGGATTGAAATAATGTCGGATCCTTTACAAGTTCTTCTGGCTTCGGTCGCTCCCCTCGCGGGAGCGCGGATTGAAATCTAAAGATGCAAAGATAATATCGTTGACGCTCAGTCGCTCCCCTCGCGGGAGCGCGGATTGAAATACGTAACCCCGGCGTCTGTCTGTCAAGCGGAACGTCGCTCCCCTCGCGGGAGCGCGGATTGAAATGTAGCAAAAATCCCTGTAGAACAATAATATCATTGTCGCTCCCCTCGCGGGAGCGCGGATTGAAATCGGAAAGATAATTCCGTGAAGATCTTCGCCATTGTGTCGCTCCCCTCGCGGGAGCGCGGATTGAAATAAAGTTTCTAAAGCATCACTATACCCAGTTATTGTCGCTCCCCTCGCGGGAGCGCGGATTGAAATACAAAAGAAAGGGGAAATCAGAATGAGTGAAGCGTCGCTCCCCTCGCGGGAGCGCGGATTGAAATAGACCATGCGCCGACATTCCAAGAGCTATGAGCTGTCGCTCCCCTCGCGGGAGCGCGGATTGAAATTATGGATGAACTGCCGTTGGATCTCTCGCCGAAGGTGTCGCTTCCCTCGCGGGAGCGTGGATTGAAATAGCGGCAGGCACGGCAGCGTTATCTACCTGTGCGTCGCTCCCCTCGCGGGAGCGCGGATTGAAATGCACGGACGATGGGGATAATCTGTTTTTTCAACATGGTCGCTCCCCTTGCGGGAGCGACGATTGAAATAGAAAAGACAATCGTATATCATGTACTATGTGATTACATAGAAGGAGGATATTTAATTGAGTAAGACGGTTAGGCAAAGTGATTGGGCAACGGAAACGCTTATGGAAGCCCCATTTTGGAAAAACGGAATGACACCGGAAGAATATGAGACGGAAAACAGATATTTGAGTAAAAATTTCTATAAGCAAAAAGATGGAAACTATATGCCTCTTTGGATGCAAGAAGAGAACATGAAAGAATAATTAGTTCTTTGGATTTTTTTATTTACAGACAAGAAATACTTTATATTGAAATCAAAACAGATTGTAATAATTTCTTATACTATTCTATTTTATGTCTGATATTGTACAACATGTTGATAATTACAATATCTTTTAAAGTCAGTTTTAACAGAATCTATTTATATTTCCTACGTAACAATTTGAATTTTTAATGTTATGTTGCATGGTTTTGTGTAAATTTGTGTATTTCACTATTGATTTTGTGTAATGTTGTGTATAATATAAAAGGAGAGAAGAATGCATCCACGAAAGAAAACAATTAAAGAATTGGAAAAGAACGGTTTTATTTTTAAAAGACATGGAGCAAGTCATGACCTGTATTTCAAACCGAATACCAAGCAGACCATTCCTGTAAAACGTCATGATTTTAATGAAAATGATATGCGATATATTTTGAAAGAAGCAAATATAGAAGGAGGTAAATGATATGCAATACACATATACTGCTGTTATTACCGAAAAAGACGGCACTTTCTATGCGAAGGTTCCGGATGTGGACGGGTGTATTACAACAGCACCGACTTTGACAGAAGCGATTGCACTTATTACAGATGCATTGAATCTTTGTCTTGTTGGTCTGGAGGATGAAGAAATTACTCCGAATGCGCCTACACCCCAGGCAGAGATTCCTCATTTACCGACAGATATTCTTACGATCATCCAGGCAGATACGATTAAATATCGCAGCATGACTGACACCAAGGCGGTCCGAAAAAATGTCTCGCTTCCAGCATGGATGTCCAAACTTGCCGATAAACGTGGAATCAACTGTTCAAAAGTATTGCAGGAAGCACTTACCACAAAACTTTTATAAAATCAGTATTTTTACAAAGGAGGCCTCCCTATGTCCCACCCCATCCAATCCGAAGCCCATCTCACGACCTTTGAAGCCATCAGCATGATCGTCGGCAACAGCATCGGCACCGGCATCATCGCCGTTCCGTATCTTGCCACGAAGAACAGCATGCTGGATGTCGTGTGGATGGTATTGATCGCCTATTGTGTGAACGTGATCCTGCACCTGATCATTGCCGAGCTGTCTTACAATAACGGTGGTGTCCAACTGGTGAAAAGCTTTGAAGGAGAGCTGTTTCATGGGAAAATGAAGCAGATCTTCAGTTGGAGCGTATTTATTGTCTATGGGCTGGCAATTATGATCGGTGTCAGCGGCAACATCAACGGCGGAGCACAGATTTTTGTGAACTGGTTCGGAATGCCTTTTGTGGCGGCGCAGGTTATGTACTATGTGATCGCCGGAGTTGTGGTGTTTATCGGCATGAAAGCCGTGGGCATCGCGCAGAAATACGCAGTCATTGTCCTCATGGGAATTGTGGCAGTGATGACGGTAGGCACATTCCTGCATCCGCTGAATTCTTTGCAACGGGCAGAGTTCCACTGGAATAATCTGCTGGCGCTGTACAGTATGGTGGTATTTGCCACTTCCGCCAATCAGGCAGTGATCCAGGTGGTGAAAGGTCTGGATGGCAACGCGAAACAGATCCGCCGCTCTATTTTCATTGGTTTTGGGCTTTCCTCAGTGTTTGTTCTGATCGTAACGGGCACGGTTCTCCTGGGAACCAAGGGAGCGCTGGAAAAAGAACTGGCATACATGCAGTTGGGAGAGAACATCGGTACCTGGGCAATGATCCTGGCAGGCGTATTTTCCCTGTTTGCTTTACTTACTACGTTCTGGAGCAATACTCTCGCCCTTCGCGATGTGGTTCATGAGCAGATTGGTATCGGCAACCGCATCAGCTGGCTGATCGCCACAGTTCCCTGCATCCTGTTTGCTGTCTTTGGCGTGAACAGCTTTATCGTTCTGACCCGGATCATGAGTGGCGTTGTGGTGCTGGTGAGCATTATGCTGGTGCTGACCTATGGAAAGTCCAGGAAAAAAGCCGGCAGAAGTCCTATCTGCGGCGTGATCGGCACGGTACCGTTTCAGGTGCTGATGGTGCTGTCTACGCTGCTGTCTGCAATCGGAGCATTGATCCCGTTGAGCTGATTTCAGGAAAAACCTCAAACACAATAGTGAAAGAGAATAAGTGACAGAAAAGAGATTCCTATGTATACCTCTAAAAACTTTCAAATTCGGGATGAAGAGACTTTTTCTCTTTGCATCCCGACGGACAGAGATTATAAAATATTGCAGC
>ERZ1026862.950-NODE-950-length-18726-cov-8.850624_pt1 | contig 18726 bp, 16 predicted proteins | sample MGYA00380161_ERZ1026862 | MGnify/ENA primary metagenome ERZ1026862 (study PRJEB33269, sample SAMEA4719797) | human gut metagenome | biome: human-associated habitat; feature: organic feature; material: feces | place: Cameroon | collected 2013-10 ... | reverse complement strand
CATATATACCTTATTATTACAAAATAAATGTTTAACCCTCAAGAGTTAGACTTATGAGAATTGTATGTGGTCTTGATGTGCACAAAGATAGTATAAATTTGTGTGTTCTAAGTAGTGTGGGTGAGATTTTTTTTGTTTTAGTGTATTGGTAGGGTGCTTTTAAAATCCGCTGCCCCCTTTTAAAAAGGATAGTATAACAAAAAAGGTTTGAAACAATTTTGTTTCAAACCTTCTGTAGTTGCGGAGGCTCGACTCGAACGAACGACCTCCAGGTTATGAGCCTGGCGAGCTACCAACTGCTCCACTCCGCGTCCTCAAGATAACTAAGAATTTGGTTTTTAGTAACCATTGTTCTTATTTCTTGTTTGCGTGTGCAAAGGTAGAGTATTTTGTTGTAACCACCAAATTATTCTGCGATTTTTTTTCAAAAAAGTGAGAAAAAACTCATTTTTCTTTATTAAGCTGTTTATTTGCAAAGTCCAATTTGCATAACTACGGCGCCATAAGCAGGGATTTCTACATAGCACGGAGCGTCTGCTTTAAGTTCAAGTGTTTGCAAATTTCCCGAAATTAAGTCCGAGGCAGAGATAAGTCCACTACGTAGGTTTAAAAATTCGAATGCATGGGCTGGGATTTTTACGCCAGCGTGTACGGCTTTAGCACCAAAGTTTGCACAAACGAGCAATGCTTGTCCGTTTTCGGCTTTACGTATAAAAGCATATTGACGGTCGCAGTCGTATCCATAATCGCGCGAGTAGTTAGCATACTGTAGGTCATAGAATGCACCATTATTCAGCGCAGGCAGATTGCGTGCAAGGCTAATAATCTTTTTGTAGTAGTTATAAAGACTCGTTTCGTCTGCATTGAGTTCAGCTTCTACATTGTCGGCTGTGAGTTTTTGCAGTGATTGAGGATTCCAATAGTCAAAGATGGTGGTACGTCCGTCGCTACCGCTAAATCCTTCGGCATCCATACCAGGTTCTCCAATTTCTTGTCCAGCGTATACCATGAAGGGGTTGCTACCCATCAAGCAGCTAACAGCCAATGCGGGGAGCGCCTTGTGTGCATCGCCAGCAAAATAGGCAGAGGCAATGCGTTGCTCATCGTGGTTTTCAAGAAAGTTGAGCATGTGTTGGCGAATATCGTCAACAGCTTGCCAGCAGCCTGTGATGCACGATGCAGAGCGGCCTTCGGTAACAATTGCACGCAATGTGTCGTAAAGTCCCACCTTGTCATAAAGATAGTCAAATCCACTGGCTATGTAGTGGCGATATTCGTTGGGGTTATATACCTCGGCAATGAACTGTACGTTCGGATATTTGCTATGCACCTTATTGATGGCATATTCCCAAAATTCAGCAGGAACCATCTCTGCCATGTCGCAGCGGAAGGCATCTACTCCCTTTTTGCACCAAAATAGCAAGATGTCGGTCATCTTGAGCCAGGTTGAAGGGGTGGGAGAGAAGTGTGCCTGTCTGCCGTTCATAATGTCGATGCCATAGTTGAGCTTCACAGTCTCGTACCAATCGTTTCGGCTTGGCCATGCGTTAAAGCAGTCGTTGCCTGTAGCTTTGGCGGGATATTCGCTATAGGGTTGTTTGGCGCGACGTTCAGTGTCGAAGTTGGTGTGCAGTGTTTGTCCTTCAAGATAGTAGAAGTTATTGTTCGGGTCGAAGGCCTTTGTGGTATCATCGCCTTCGCCCAAGTCTTTCACGCCTTTGGGGTGTGCATCGCTATTATATTGGCGTGCCACATGATTAGGCACAAAGTCTATTACAAGTTTAAGTCCTGCTTGATGTGTGCGTTTAAGCAAGGCATTAAACTCTTTCATTCTTTGTTTTACGTTTACGGCAAGGTCGGGGTCTATGTCGTAATAGTCTTTAATGGCATAAGGCGATCCTGCACGACCTTTCACCACAGCGGGGTGGTCGGGTTTGATGTCGTAGGCAGAATAGTCTGTTTGTGTGGCATGTTCAATCAGTCCCGTAAACCAAACGTGTGTAAAGCCCATCGAGGCAATGCGTTCAAGTTGTTTGGCAGTGATATCGTTCATCTTGGCACAACCATTCTCCTCAATGCTTCCTGCAGGGATGTTTGCGTGCTTTTTATTGCCATAAAGGCGTGTAAAAATTTGGTAGATAAGCGGTTTCATATGTTTTAGTTTTAAGTTTCGAGGTCTTAGGCGGTAAGGCCTGTTCTGGTAATGTAAGTTTTAAGATGGTCCTAAAAAGTTTAAGGTTTTAGATGATAAAGTTATTGCAAAGCTTAATCTAACTTTATAACCTAAAACCTCAAACATTTTAAATAGGCTCTAAAAAACTAATAGACGAGTAACGAATCAGAATTTTTAGAACCCCTTAAGTAAGGGAAAACTTAGTCGTTTACGCCGTGAGCCTTCACGTCGGCATTGCCTTTGCAGATTTTGGCAATCATACCCTGCAAAGTCTTGCCAGGACCACATTCAGTAAAGTCTGTAGCACCATCAGCGACCATGTTAGTAACCTCCTTCGTCCAAAGCACTGAAGCAGTGAGTTGTGCAATGAGGTTCGCCTTGATTTCTTCGGGGGCGGTGTGAGGCATACCGTCTACGTTCTGATAAACAGGGCAAATGGGCTTGTGGAACTCAGTAGTAGCGATAGCAGCTTCGAGTTCTTCTTTTGCGGGCTGCATAAGGGGAGAGTGGAATGCACCACCCACGGGCAATACCAATGCACGCTTTGCACCAGCCTCCTTAAGGCGTTGGCAAGCTACTTCAATAGCTTCGGCTTCACCTGAGATAACGAGCTGTCCTGGGCAGTTGTAGTTAGCGGGAACAACGACCTTGCCAGTTTCTTTGCTTACTTCAGCGCAAACTTCCTCTACTTTTTCGTCAGCAAGGGCGATGATTGCAGCCATTGTTCCGGGCTGAGCTTCGCAAGCCTTTTGCATAGCTTTAGCACGAGCAGCAACCAACTTTAAGCCATCTTCAAAGCTCAAGCAACGAGCTGCAGTAAGTGCTGAGAGTTCGCCCAAAGAGTGACCTGCTACCATGGCGGGTTGAAAGTCGCTGCCTAAGCAAAGTGCGCTTACCACGCTGTGCAAGAACATGGCGGGTTGCGTAACCTTAGTTTGCTTCAGCTCTTCGTCTGTACCATTAAACATGATGTCGGTGATACGGAAACCAAGAATTTCGTTGGCTTTTTCAAAAAACTGCTTAGCAATGGGGTGCTTCTCGTACAGGTCCTTGCCCATACCTACAAACTGTGCTCCCTGACCGGGAAATACAAATGCGTTCATTTTTGATATCTAGTTTTATGAGTTTTTTTCTTTCTTATTCAAAAAACAAGTTTTAGTAAAGATTGTGCAAACCGAATGCAAAATGTCAAACTTGCTTGGAAATTTTGCTGAGGTGTTGCCAATCTTATGCAAAGATACAAAAAAGCCTATATATATAGGTATGAAAATGCCAAAACTTTTCAAAATAAGCAATTTGTCAATAAAAATAAAAGTCTTTGCTTTTTTCATTTTGTATTGCGCTCGCCTTGCATTATCATCTTTGCTTCGCCAAGATAAGCTGCGGTTCGGCAATAAAAACGAAAGTTTTATGACTTTCGTTTTGTATTGCGCTCACCTTGCATTATCTTTGCATAATCTTTGCAAAACAAATTATGGTTACAAGCTTTTTATGAGCTTAATCCAATTTTTTGAGCAAATAATATAAGTAGAGTAACTCATCAAGATTATGATACAGTCAATGACGGGCTATGGAAAGTCCGATGCTGTTTTCAACGGCAAAAAAATACATGTTGAAGTAAAGAGTCTTAATAGTAAGGCTCTCGATTTAAATGCGCGTATCGCTCCGCTTTATCGCGAAAAAGAAATGGAGGTGCGTCAACTACTTGCCAAGGCTATTGAACGTGGTAAGGTCGACTTTACGCTTTGGGTAGAAAAAGATGACACTTCGGCTGCTGCAACTATCAACCCTGAGGCTGTAAAAAATTATGTAGCGCAAATTCAGAACATTTGCAATGCACAATCACTTGCCATGCCCCAGAATGTGTGGGATGTAGTGTTGCGTTTGCCCGATGCCACACAAACTAATGCGGTAGAAGAACTCACTGACGAAGAGTGGGCTGTGGTGCTCAACGCTATTCAGCAAGCCGTGGACCATCTTGTTGACTTTCGTAAGCAAGAGGGGGCTGCGCTCTACAAAAAGTTTAGTGAAAAACTCAATAACATTGAACAATATCTCCACGAAATCGAACCCTACGAAAAAAGTCGTGTAGAGAAAATTCGCCAACGTCTTTTTGACCGTCTTTCTGAGCTTAAAGGCGTTGATTATGACAAGAATCGCCTTGAACAAGAACTCATTTATTACATTGAGAAACTCGACATAAGCGAAGAAAAACAGCGCTTGGCTAACCACTTGCGTTATTTCCGCGAAACCATGGACAACGGACATGGACAGGGCAAAAAACTTGGCTTTATCTCGCAAGAAATGGGACGCGAAATCAACACAACAGGTTCAAAGAGCAATCAAGCCGAAATGCAAAACATTGTGGTTAAGATGAAGGATGAACTTGAACAGATTAAAGAACAAGTGTTAAACGTAATGTAATCCTCTTCCTCCCCCGTAACGCAATAAGTAATGGCAAAAGTAATTATATTTTCAGCTCCAAGTGGTAGTGGCAAAAGCACCATTATCAACTATTTAATGCAGCAACAGCTCAATTTGCACTTCTCTATTTCAGCCACAAGTCGTCCGCCACGTGGCACAGAACAACATGGTGTGGAATATTTCTTCCTTTCGCCTCAGGAGTTCCGTGAGCGTATAGCAAATGGCGAGTTTCTTGAATACGAAGAGGTGTATAAAGATCGCTTCTATGGCACACTGCGCTCGCAAATCGATGCACAGTTGGCAAAGGGCGAAAATGTGGTGTGCGATGTAGATGTGTTGGGTGGCCAAAACATCAAAAAGCATTATGGTGACCGTGCATTGAGCCTTTTCATTCAGCCCCCTTCAATCGAGGCACTTCGTCAGCGCCTCGAAGGTCGTGGCACTGATAGTGCCGAAGTCATTGCCGATCGCATAGCACGTGCCGAGTTTGAACTCTCGTTTGCACCAAAGTTCGATAAAGTGGTTGTTAACGACGACCTTGCTACAGCTCAACAAGAGGCCCTGCACATTGTGAAGGATTTTATTGAAGCGTAAACATACATCTTGCTTGTCTATGGAATTGCGCAAACGCATAGCCATCTTTGGCGGTTCGTTTAACCCCGTTCATGTCGGACACATTGCCTTGGCGCGTTCGGTGGTGCAACAACAGTTGGCAGACGAGGTTTGGTTGTTGGTGTCGCCCCAAAATCCGCTAAAGCAGCAAGCCGACCTTTTGCCCGAAGCGCAACGGTTAGCGTTGGCACGTAAGGCTTTGGTGAATGAAGATGGGGTAGAGGTGAGCGATTTTGAGTTTCATCTGCCACGTCCTTCATACACATGGAACACGCTGCAAGCTCTTTCTTCCGCTTATCCTGATGTCGATTTCTCGCTGCTGATAGGTGCCGATAACTGGGCATTGTTTCATCGTTGGGCACACCCCGCCGATATTTTGGCACACCACCAGTTGTGGGTCTATCCTCGCCTGGGCGTTGTGGTCGATGAGACTTCCTTGCCAGCAGGTGTGTGCTTAATCGAAGCCCCATTGTTTCCCTTAAGTTCAACCGACATTCGCAACTTGGTGCGCAAGGGAGAAAGCATACACGGTTACGTGCCCCAAGCAATAGAGCAAGATGTGCAACGCTTGTATGCAACCCAATAAAAAGTGAATTTTAGCGTGCAGTTTGGTGTGTCGAAGCACCAAACTGCGCGTTCTTTTTGATACCTTTGTGCTGCTCCTTGCAATGAATTGTTTGGAATTGCTAAAAAAAACTAATACAAAAAAATGAACACCCTTCCCTCTGTTTCTGTAATAATCCCAGCTTATAATGCAGCGCAAACCATTAAGCAGTGCGTGCAAAGCGTGTTGACTCAAAGTTTCAATGACTTTGAGGTCGTTGTTGTGAATGATGGCAGTGTCGATGAAACTACGAACATTTGCAACAGCTTAGCGCAAGAAGATGCGAGGGTAAAAGTGATTCATCAAACCAATAAGGGCAGAACGGCAGCCCGAGAAGTTGGTCTTGAAAACGCATCCGCCCAATGGGTGTGTTTTATTGATGCCGACGACACCATCCCCCAAAACAGTTTAAGTGATTTATATTCAATGGCATCAGCCCAAACCGATGTGGTGTTTGGCAACGGATATACTTTAAATAATGAGCACAGAAAAACTATTCCGTTAAGCGATTTCCGACATCTTGCCGTAAGGGGAGAAGGGACAATTGGATTGCCCTGGGGAAGCTTATATCGAAAGATTTTATTAAGCCATTACATGTTCGATTTGCCTAAAGACATATACATGGGCGAAGATTATATTTTTTGGCTTCGATTGATATTTACCACCACAAAACCCATTCACATCGTTTATAACAAGGTATATACCAAAGGGGCAGACTCAACCAGTAGCTCGTTTGTTTGGACTGTGGGTTATGCCGAAAAACTACACGCGTTGCGAATGCAATCTATTCCGCAGAATGTGCAGACGCAGTATTTAAAAGATGCCCTTTCTGATGCAATCGTAAATTTAATGTCGGTGGCAATTTTCCAACCCAAACAAATTTGGCAAAACAGCCAATTTTATCGTCAGTTATTAGTCGATATGCAAAAATGTGGGCATAGCTTCACAATGAAGCAAAAACTATTTCTAAGCATCCCTTCTTTACGATTACGGCAGGCATATTCATGGTTTTATAACAGAGTGCATAGGGGGTAGGGTGTTTAAAATCAAAAAAATGTTCTGCATGATTTTATCGACGATAAAAATCCGAAAAAATCATGCAGAACATTTTTTGAATTTTGCCCCCCCTAATCAGTAGGTTGGTCTGTCCAGCTCATGCAGTCCCAACTCTTTGCGTTCGAAAACGATGTACTAGCATCAACCTCAATGTCGTCATTGATGCTGATTTTGGGCGATGAAGCCAATAATTGTTCCGTAACGAAAGCGTATTGCTGCGATTTGGGAGCGGAGTATACCTTTTTAAAATTCGTTGTCATGTTTGCGTTTTTAGGGTTTAAGCATTCTTTTTTTACCATTTACAATATACACTCCCTTGGTTTGAGTAGATGAACATTTACGACCATCGATGCCATAAACTGCGATGGGCGTGTTTGTTTCACCACCCACTACATTGCTTATCGCAGTTTGCGTGCCGGCAAAGTTCATAGTTATGGCAGGGAAGGTTGTGTTCCATTGCAAATAAGCCTTGTAACGTGGCAATGTGCTACCCACTTTGGCACGGTAAAAAGCCATTTGTCCCTGTTGGATAGCCAGCACATAAGCATTGTCGTCTGATGCTATCACGTGGTCGCCCTGTGCGTTGGCTTGCAAACGGTTTTCTGTGAGTTCGGCCACTGGGGTCGAAGCGTCAGCTTGTTCCATAACCAGCATATCTGTTGCAGAGTTAGTGGTTAACAAAACGCCTTGCTCGGCAGGAATGGCATAGCCTTCGGGCACCGCAGTGAGTTGTGCCTTGTTGTCGTCAACTTGCTTGACGTACCATGCTTTTGCACCATCGGGCACAACAGCGTCAAAGGGTGCGCTAAAGGTGGCAATAGATGCCACGTCTTGCAGTTGGTCGGCTGCGTTCATCTTTACTTCCACTTGTGTGGGAGCAGCGGGTGAATTTGATTTGAACACGGGTTTGCCTTCAGAATCAACTAAGAATCTGCCTTCTATACCAAAGAAGGTCAGCTCCGTTGGGTGAAGGGCTTGAGAGCCCCATGAATTATTTTCCTCATCAAAGATTCCTCGTTCGAAATAGAAAAGGTCTTTATAGTGTTGGGGCTCGAGGGCATGTATTTCCTTTTTGGGGTTCTTGCGATCATTGGGCACAGAATCAGTCACCCATATACGCGTGATGGTGTTAGTTTCAGTATCTATTTCAATCGCCCACAATGTCCAAGCGTGGTTATTGTCACGAATTTGTGCAATGTAGTTACCCGTAGTGAAATATCTCAGCAACACCTCGGTTAATATCTCTTCGTTGGAATTTATCCAGCCTCGCGTGAAGATGATTGGATTATCGTAGTCGCCCACGGGAAGGTAGTTCTGAGAAATATCGGTACGTGAGTAAACAATGGTGGGGTGCGTCTTTTTCAGATACCAATCGAGGGCCTTAAACACATAGTCACCATTATCACCAAAATAGGGGTTGCGATCAAACTCCCGATTGATTTCCTCTGGGTCCCAGCATTTACCTGTGTAAATATACCGTTCCTTTATGCGATCTTGCCACCAAGCTATCATGTTGCTACTAACTGCAGCCCAGCAACCATTTGTAAACTGGAAAGTGTTGTACCAGCCGCCCTCTACGCTGACGCCTTTTGCCCAATATTGCACCCTCTTGGCTTTTGCCGAAGAGAATGGAAGCATGACGCCCAATGCGAATGCCAATGCAAATATAATTGATGTCTTTCTCATTTTGTCAATATCAAGTAAATAATCTATACAATCAGTAGGCGTCGTTCCCACATTGAAGATGGTGTGACGCCCACACGCCTTGTTGTTTAGGGATTACACACACCACGCACAGAAGAGCCATAATAGCGGGCGTAATTCCAATCTGACTTGGCATAAACTGGGGTAAATTGCAACTGGTAGGCAGAGCCACAGTAAGTTGAGGTTCGGAAGAGCGAGCTCGACCAGTAATATCCGTGTACGCCTTTCTCGTTAAACTGATTGGCATAACGACAACCTGCCGCAGGCAAAAAGAGCGAGGCATCGCTGCTTTTGCTTGCAACTACATATCCGGCAACGCCTGTTTGGTTGTAGTCGTCAGTCCATGTCCAGTCGCAATTCGTTTGGAGTTCTGCCCACTCTTCCTTGGTGGGCATACGCCATGTGCCACCCCATGTACATGAAGCGGCATCGTCGGTAGCATCAAGCGATAATAACCCATCAGAATTAGAGTACTTTGTGAGCGATTTATAACCTGTTCCATGAGCGTAGGTAGCCCATCGAAAATCTGTTTTCAAGGTCGTTTCGCCCCATGCATAGTAGTTTCCCGCGTCTTGTGGACGATTGGCACCTATATTGGTCGAAGCCCATTTAACGCCACTGGGCAATCCCAAATCAATCCAAGTATGCCCAGCCTCCTCGCCTGTGGTTTGCGCAACCATAACACAAGGCATCGCACACATAATCAAATAAAAAAGTTTCTTTTTCATTTCTTCTTAAATTAAATACTTTAATACTGCGACGTCAACTAATAATTACCTGTTGGCGGAATTAATTTAAGTTGATAAACGTGAGTAAAAAGTTGTACATGCCGCTGATTCTTAGTTACTTAGTGGTGTTTCAAAACATTAAGTTTAAATCAGCGTACAACTTGAATGCAAAAATAGTCAAAATACTTGAGGTATGCAAGTGATTGCCTAAAAATCTCGTCAAAGAATTGGGTGATGTCCCATACCGCAGTTGTAAACATCAATTCTTCACTTTGCGAGTTTTTGTTTGAACATTAATGTCCATTAATTCCCCTAAACATGCCACTAATCAATAACGAAACACATCAAACCATGCAGATTTTTTCGAATTTTGAACACTTTTCATCACGCAGAAATCCAAACCATAAATACAGGGGATTTTACTGCAAACTTAGGGTGAAAGCGAAAGTGACAAATGACAAGTGACACCTTAAAATAATGATAATCAAACAATTAAGTGTCACTTTGTCATTTGAAATATTTCTTAATTCTAAGTTAACAAATGTAAACGTCGACATAAGGGTTAGTAATGAGTTTTCAGCAATCCACGTTTTCCCTGTAAATGTGCGAAGAAAACTTGCGCGATTTTTCTATTGCCTAAGCAAAATGCTAGCTAGCACCTCATTATGGCTAATATGTAAGACATATTAACTCTATTATCTTTACTTTTATTTCGCGATCTAGCCTTCGGTCACCATTGCCAAAAGTGATTTTTTAAAATTTGCACACTTTCGCGGTACAAAAAAATTATTTTACCCCAATAAACACTATAAGAGTGAATCGATTTTAACATTTCGAAACGCCACAAATTTGCGAAAAATTTGGATACCCCTTTTTTGTGTTGTAACTTTGCACTCGCAAGCTTGATAAAATACGCTCCATTTTGGCGGATGAAAATTCCGATATCATTCCGATATCATTCCGAAGGAATACAGAACGCTTTTTGGAGCTATTTTCTAACCTTAAAACGCATTTCATCATGGCAAAAATTACTCCTATCGATGTCATCAAGGGTTTCTCAGATAATTTGGGTGGCAGAAAGTTTAAAGGATTTACGAAAGAAAAAATGAAAATTTTTTGATTTTCATTTTGTTCTTCACTCACCTTGCACTAACTTTGAACCATTAAAATTTAAGACTATGCCAAAGACAACAATTTCAAACCGAAACATTAATACGGATATGAGATATTTGAAGCTCTTAGCAAGAGATTTTCCTACTATCTCACAAGTGACAACCGAGATTATAAACTTGGAGGCCATCCTGCATTTGCCCAAACCTACAGAGCACTTCCTTGCCGACTTGCACGGCGAGACAGAAGCGTTCCAGCATGTGTTGCGAAATGCATCGGGCAATATAAAACGTAAAGTGAAGGAACTGTTTGGCAACACATTGCGCGAAAAAGAAATCCGCGACCTCTGTACGCTGATTTACTATCCCAAACAAAAGTTGGAACTGGTAAAGCAAAATGATACTGACCTGTCAGACTATTATCAAACTACGCTCAACCAACTCATTGCTGTTTGCCGCAATGTGTCTTCTAAATATACTCGCTCAAAGGTTCGTAAGAGTTTGCCACCTGAGTTCGCTTATATCATTGAGGAATTGCTGCACGAAAGCAGCGATGATCGCAACAAGCAGGCTTATGTGGGCGTGATTATTCAAACCATTATTGGCACAGGACGTGCCGCAGGTTTTGTAATGGCTATTTGCGAACTTATTCAGCGCTTGTCTATCGACCAACTCCACATTCTTGGCGACATATTCGACCGTGGACCGGGCGCACACCTTATTATGGATACGCTCAGCAAATATCATAACTGGGACATCCAGTGGGGTAACCACGACATTTTGTGGATGGGGGCTGCGGCGGGCAATAAGGTTTGCATTGCCAGCGTGTTGCGATTATCGTTCCGCTATGCCAATACGCAAACGTTAGAGGAGGGATATGGCATAAATATGGTGCCTATGGCTACTTTTGCCATGGAGACTTATGCCGATGACCCTTGCAAGGTGTTCTATCCTAAAATAGAAGACCCAAACCGTCGTCCTAACGAAAAGACGTGTAAACTCATCGCACAGATGCACAAGGCGATTGCCATCATACAGTTTAAACTCGAAGGACAGCTCTACCAACAACATCCTGAGTGGAAAATGGATGATAGAAAATTGTTGGAAACCATTGATTTTGAAAAGGGCACTTGCTGCGTAGATGGAACTGAATATCCGTTGACCGATTTAAACTTCCCCACACTCGACCCTGCGAATCCTTACCAACTCACAGCCGAGGAGGAAGACCTTATTAATCGTTTGCAGCATTCATTCCTCATCTCAGATCGTTTGCAGGCGCATGTGCAGCAATTATTGCTCCATGGTAGCATGTATGGCATTTACAATTCTAACTTGTTGTTCCATGCCTCTGTGCCTATGAATCAGGATGGTTCGCTTAAGGAGATCGACGTGGAAGGTCAAACCGTGTCGGGACGTGACCTGATGAAGAGGGTAGAGGAGTTGGTGCGCGAAGGCTTTGATGAGGATGCTGATGCTACCGAACGACTTCGTGCTTCTGATTACTTTTGGTATCTGTGGTGTGGTCCCGACTCACCTCTGTTCGATAAGTCTAAAATGTCTACCTTTGAGCGTTACTTCATTGAAGATAAAAACACGCATAAGGAGGCAAAGGGGTATTATTACACGCTGCGCGATAATGCCGATGTATGCGACCACTTGATGGATTCGTTTGGGGTGGCAGGTAAGCACCGACATATTATTAACGGACATGTGCCTGTGCGTGCATCGAATGGCGAAAACCCCATTAAGGCTGGAGGCAAACTCATGGTGATTGATGGCGGATTTGCTAAGGCTTATCATAACACTACGGGTATTGCGGGGTATACTTTAGTTTATCACTCACGCGGTTTCCAATTGGTGCAGCATGCGCCATTTACTTCGACCGAAGAGGCGATTCTTAATGGCACAGACATCAAATCGACCACTCAAATTGTGGAGATGATGGGGCATCGTGCTATGGTGAACGATACAGATAAGGGTGCAGAATTGCGCGAGCAAATTGCTGACCTCGAAAAACTGCTCGTGGCTTATAGACGTGGCTTTATCAAGGAAATGTAAATAAGAGTAGGGCAGTAGTTTATCGTGATAGCTAAAAACTACGCCCTCTTCTTCAAAAAATATTTTTCAGAAAAAAATGAAATCTCTCAAAGAATTATATCGCATCGGCATAGGTCCGTCTTCATCGCATACCATCGGCCCGCGTACAGCTGCCGAAACTTATTTAAGAAAACACCCCGATGCACAAGGTTTTCGTGTAACGCTTTATGGTAGTCTTGCGGCTACGGGTAAGGGACACTTAACCGATTTTGCAATACTACAGGTGTTGGGCGAAAATCGCACAGAACTTAGTTGGTGTCCTGAAATTGTATTGCCTTTCCACCCGAATGGCATGAAGTTTGAAGTGCGCAAAAATAATGGCGATTTTCAAGATGCGTGGACCGTTTACAGTGTGGGTGGGGGAGCCTTAGTCGAAGAAGGACAAGTGCAAACCGATACGCCCGATGTGTATGACCTCGACCATCTGTCGGACATTCAAAAATGGTGTGAAGAGCGTGGCGTGTCGTATTGGGAATATGTGCAACACTGCGAGGGTACCGAAATTTGGGATTATCTTGAAAAGGTGTGGCACACCATGTGCGAGGCTGTAGAGCGTGGCATTGAACACGAAGGGGTGTTGCCTGGGGCACTAAAGCTTCGTCGCAAAGCACCCGATTATTACATCCGTGCAATGGGCTATCCCACAAATCTTCAGTCGCGTGCTTTTGTGTTTGCCTATGCTTTGGCAGTGAGCGAGGAAAATGCTTCGGGGGGTACTATTGTGACAGCTCCTACTTGTGGCGCAAGTGGCGTGGTTCCGGCTGTGCTCTATCATCTTAGCAAAACTCGCAAGTTCCAAGAAACGCGCATTCTCCATGCACTTGCCACAGCAGGTATCGTGGGCAATATTGCCAAGAGTCGTGCCTCCATCTCGGGGGCTGAGGCTGGTTGTCAGGCTGAAGTAGGCGTGGCATGTGCCATGGCAGCAGCTGCTGCTAACTATTTGTTTGGCGGTTCGTTGGCTACCATCGAATATGCTGCAGAAATGGGCTTAGAGCATCACTTAGGAATGACTTGCGACCCTGTATGCGGTTTGGTGCAAATTCCTTGCATTGAACGCAATGCACATGCTGCGGCTCGTGCCCTCGATGCAAATATATATGCCAATCTTTCGGATGGGGCACACCGCATCATTTATGACAAAACAGTCGAGGTAATGAAAGAAACCGGACACGACCTCCCCTCGCTTTATCGCGAAACTTCTGAGGGTGGGTTGGCTAAGGACTTCCGTGGTTGATTTTTTGAAAAAATGGAAGTTTGGGGGATAAATAGAATAAAAAAATCTGTTTTATAGCCCCATCTTCATGCTACAGATTACAACACAATGCAACAAATAGGGGCAGAACTCTTTTTGTTGCATTGTGTTGTCCATTCTGTAATTTTGTAATCTATATGTTGTCAATGCTATAGAAAAACACTAAAAAGTAATACTGTGTTTTAAGGGCGTAAAACGCCTCTTTAAGACTTAAAATCAATTATTCTTAACACTAAAACCGCGTTTTTTTAAAGTCGACATGTAATTTCTTAGGATAAAACTTGCGTGTTTTATTCCAAAATTATATATTTGCGCAAGTATTTGGTATAACAACCGATATCCGACTATAGAAAACATTATTAACAGATGACAATTCAATTAAGAAAAATACATGAATAACATCAAAAGAGTCTACACTTTCGGTAACGGAAAGGCAGAGGGACGCGCTGACATGCGCAATGAATTGGGTGGCAAGGGTGCAAACCTTGCAGAGATGAACCTTATCGGTGTACCCGTACCCCCGGGCTTTACCATTACCACCGATGTATGCAACGAATACTACGAAATTGGCAAAGACCAAGTAGTAGCTTTGCTTAAGGAAGAAGTTGAAAAGAGCTTACATCAAACTGAAGAGTTGATGAATAGCAAATTTGGTGACGTAGAAAATCCCCTTTTGCTTTCTGTTCGCTCAGGTGCTCGCGCTTCAATGCCAGGTATGATGGATACCATTCTCAACCTTGGTTTGAACGATGAAGTAGTTGAAGGTTTGGCTCGCAAAACTGGCAATCCTCGTTTCGCTTACGATGCTTATCGTCGTTTTGTACAAATGTATGGCGACGTGGTGCTCGGCATGAAGCCCGTAAACAAAGAAGACGTTGACCCCTTCGAAGCTATCATCGACGAGGTGAAGGAAGCTAAGGGCGTTAAACTCGACAACGAACTCGAGGTTGAAGACCTTAAAGAACTCGTAGTTCGCTTTAAAAAGGCTATCGTAGACCAGACTAAGAAGGAATTCCCCACCGATCCTATGGAACAGCTTTGGGGTGCCATCTGCGCTGTGTTCGATTCATGGATGAACGAACGTGCTATCCTCTATCGTAAGATGGAAGGTATTCCCGCAGAGTGGGGTACTGCCGTAACTGTTATGGCTATGGTATTCGGTAACATGGGCGCTACTTCGGCTACTGGTGTATGCTTCAGCCGTGACGCTGCTACAGGCGAAGACCTCTTTAACGGTGAATGGTTGGTTAATGCACAGGGCGAAGACGTTGTGGCTGGTATTCGTACTCCGCAGCAAATTACACTCGAAGGTTCACGTCGTTGGGCTGAGTTGCAAGGCATTAGCGAAGAACAGCGCAAGGCTGAATATCCTTCTATGGAAGAGGCTATGCCCGAAATCTATCGTCAACTCGATGCTATCCAGACTAAGCTCGAAGAGCACTACCACGATATGCAGGATATGGAGTTCACCGTACAAGAAGGTAAACTCTGGTTCCTCCAAACTCGTAATGGTAAGCGTACGGGTGCTGCCATGGTTAAAATCGCTATGGACCTCCTCCGTCAGGGCATGATCGACGAAAAGACTGCTATCGAACGTTGCGAACCTCAAAAACTCGACGAACTCCTTCACCCAGTATTCTCAAAGGATGCTTTGGGCAAGGCTAAAGAACTTACTCGTGGTTTGCCCGCAAGTCCGGGTGCTGCCTGTGGTCAGATCGTATTCTTCGCAGACGATGCAGCTAAGTGGCACGAAGATGGTCACAAGGTAGTGATGGTTCGTATCGAAACTTCACCCGAAGACCTCGCAGGTATGGCTGTTGCTGAAGGTATCCTCACTGCACGTGGTGGTATGACTTCACACGCTGCCGTAGTTGCTCGTGGTATGGGTAAGTGCTGCGTAAGTGGTGCTGGCGCTATCAACGTTGACTACAAAAACCGTACTGTAGAAATTGACGGTGTAGTGCTCCACGAAGGTGACTACATTTCATTGAATGGTACTAACGGTCGCGTTTATCAAGGCGAAATCAAAACTCAGGCTGCCGAACTTTCAGGTGACTTTGCTGCCTTGATGGATCTCTGTGCTAAGTATACTCGTTTGCAAGTTCGTACCAATGCTGATACTCCGCACGATGCAGAAGTTGCTCGTAAGTTTGGTGCAGTAGGTATCGGTCTTTGCCGTACAGAACACATGTTCTTTGACAACGAAAAGATCATCGCCATGCGCGAGATGATTCTTGCTGAGAACGTAGAAGGCCGTAAGAAGGCACTTGCTAAGCTTCTTCCCTACCAGAAGGAAGACTTCAAGGGTATCTTCCGTGCTATGGACGGCTATCCCGTAAACGTACGTTTGCTCGATCCTCCTCTCCACGAATTTGTTCCTCACGATCCTAAGGGTCAAGAAGAAATGGCAAAAGCTATGGGTGTTACAGTTGAATACATCCGTCAGCGTGTAGAAAGTCTCTGCGAACACAACCCGATGCTCGGTCACCGTGGTTGCCGTTTGGGTAACACTTATCCTGAAATCACGCAGATGCAGACTCGTGCCATCCTTTCTGCAGCAATCGACTTGAAGCGTGAAGGTCTCGATCCTCACCCCGAAATCATGGTACCTCTCACAGGTATTCTCTATGAGTTCGAAGCACAAGAGAAGGTTATCCGCGACGAAGCTGCAGCACTCTTCAAGGAAGAAGGCCTCGAAATCCCCTTCAAGGTAGGTACGATGATTGAAATTCCTCGTGCTGCTCTTACAGCCGATAAGATTGCATCACGTGCTGAATACTTCAGCTTCGGTACTAACGACCTTACTCAGATGACATTCGGTTACTCACGCGACGATATCGCAAGCTTCTTGCCTGTATACCTCGAGAAGAAGATTCTCTCTGTTGACCCCTTCCAGGTTCTCGACCAGAATGGTGTAGGTCAGTTGGTAGAAATGGCAGTAAACAAGGGTCGCACAGTTCGTCCCGAACTCAAGTGCGGTATCTGCGGTGAACATGGTGGTGAACCTTCATCAGTTAAGTTCTGCCACAAGGTAGGTCTTAACTACGTAAGTTGCTCACCTTTCCGTGTGCCCATCGCACGTCTCGCAGCGGCGCAGGCTGCTGTAGAGGAATAATAAGATAAGCCCTCGTAACTAACGAGTTAGGCGGTAAGTCTCTGATAATAAAGAGGCTTGCCGCCTAAATTGCTTTTGGTGGGTCTGCACGTTCTGCACACTAATCATGCAGAATTTGTAGGGCAAACTTACAAAAAATAGCACAATGAACCGGGCGGACACTTACAAGAACTTACAAACAAATTTTGAAAGATAGATTATGGCAACATTCAAACCAGTAGTAAGAACTCCACGCAAGGATGGTTTCTATAAAGTCTATATCCGTGTGGTTCACAAAATAAAGCTCGGCTATATCAGCACGGACAAGTTGGTAACTAAACAACACGTTGACAAGGACGGTAACATAACAGACCCTTTCGTGAACGAGTATTGCGCAAGGCGCATATTGAGGTTTACGGAACTGCTTAACAGGATGGACTGCACAAGGTGGACGGTCAGGCAGATCATCGAGTATGTGACGAAGGAGGACGAGGACTTGTGCTTCTCTGACTATGCTGCACTTCACATAGACCGCATGATTGACAACGGACAGGTCCGGAACGCCAAGAACTACAAACTGGCGTTGCAGCACATGGAGAGGTTTGCAGGTACCAACAGGCTCATGTTCGGACAGCTGACATCGACATTCGTAAACCGATGGATAGCTACGTTGGAGCAGACACACAGGGCAAAGGAGATGTACCCTGTGTGCATAAGGCAAGTGTTCAGAGCTGCCATCAAGGAATACAACGACTACGACAACGGGATCATCCGTATCAGGACGAACCCATGGGGCAAGGTGAAGATACCACAGGCGGACCGCTCGACAAAGATTGCCATCAGCCCGGAGGAATGCCGACTGTTCTTTGCCGCTCCATTGCCGGAAACGAAGTTCATTGACCCAGTGCCAGAGATTGGGCGTGACGTGGCCAAGATGATACTTTGCCTTGCAGGTATCAACACGGTTGACCTGTTCGAAATGCCAAGGGACGGCTATCACAACGGAATATTATGCTACAACAGGGCGAAGACGAAGAAGGTACGCACGGATGATGCGTATATCGAGATGCGCGTGGAGCCGGTTATCCAGCCATTGGTGGAGAAGTACAAATCGCACGATCCAAACGACAAGTACTTCTTCAACTTCCATGAAAGGTTTTGTGACAGTGACTCTTTCTGTGCTTGTGTGAACAAAGGCATCAAGATGGTTTGTGAGAGCATGGGCATCCCGAAAGAGAAGCAGTACAAGGCATACACGTTCCGTCACACATGGGGAACAGTGGCACAGAACGACTGCAAAGCATCCATTGACGAGGTTGCATTTGCCATGAACCACTCTCATGGGCGCACCATCACACGAGGTTATATCAAGTTGGACTTCACACCGGCGTGGGAACTCAATGCGAAAGTGATAGACTTTATCTTCTTCAGCACACGCAGGAGCAAGCAAGGAATGGCGCGAGACGTTGATGAACGGAAGGACGCTTTGTTCCGCATAGCACCGAAGTACATGATATATGCCCGGGCCTACTTCCGTGGTGAGGTTCTGGCCGAGGTGAGCGACATCGGCTTCAGCAACATTGACGAGATTATATCACGGCTGGCGGTGAAGCTGCCGGACAGCATCCCGGAAAGATGTGCAGTTCAATTCAGAATTAAAAACGTTGACACGGAACGTGAGGCGGTGTATGAACGCACCAAAGGTAAGGGCTTTTAATTTTTGTCCGGCTTTGCAATTGCAAGGTCGGACATTTTCATTTTGTAGTATCTCAGAAAGTAAGAAAAGAACTTCAAACTCAAAGTCTTTTTGTCGTCGTTGTTGTCTATATTATACGACGTAAGGAGTATAATATATATTCTATATTCCTAT
>ERZ1026862.948-NODE-948-length-18736-cov-7.639313_pt1 | contig 18736 bp, 16 predicted proteins | sample MGYA00380161_ERZ1026862 | MGnify/ENA primary metagenome ERZ1026862 (study PRJEB33269, sample SAMEA4719797) | human gut metagenome | biome: human-associated habitat; feature: organic feature; material: feces | place: Cameroon | collected 2013-10 ... | reverse complement strand
CACACCGCACACAAAGGCTTTCCTGCGACTCATCCCCTCTCCGCAAAGTGGCAGCGAAATGATCGCCCCCTCCGGAAAATTCTGGATCGCAATACCAAGCGCCAGAGCAAACGCTCCCGCCACCGTGATCCCCGCCCCCTTCATCATACTGCCCGCATACGCAACCCCGACCGACATTCCCTCCGGGATATTATGCAGCGTCACCGCAAAAAGCATCATCGTCGTTTTGGACAGGCGCGGCTGTCCGGCGTGAAGCCCCTCCGGCTCACTGCTTTTCAAATGAAGATGTGGTATCACCGTATCTAACACAAGCAGAAATCCAATGCCGAGCAAAAATCCTGTCACCGCCGGCAGCCACGCAAGCTTCCCCTGTGCCTCTGTCATCTCGATCGCCGGGATCAGCAAAGACCATACAGAAGCGGCGATCATCACTCCCGCCGCAAATCCAAGCAACAGCTTCTCGATCCGTAGTGCAATCTTATCCTTCATGAAAAATACCATCGCCGCCCCAAGAGATGTCCCCAGAAACGGAATGCTAAGTGTAATCAGTTCAGACATTCTTGTCTCCTTTCTGTGTTCCTGCAAATATAGAATCTGCAGGGTTTCAGACAAAATATCACATATTGATTCTATCTTATCTTTATCTATATGCAAAAACAAAAACATGGCGATAGTTAGTCGTGTCTAACTATCGCCATATTGTAGCATATAACCTTTAAAAAAGCAAAATTCCTTCTACCTCCCGTGTGTTGTCAGTATCCCATACATTTCCGGTCGTCTGTCTCTCCACACTCCCCAGGATCTGCGGTACTCCTCAATCTCATCCAGATCAAAGCTCTGCACAAGAACCGTCTGACTTTCCCGATCCGCCCCCTGCAGGATCTGACCGGTGTGATCCGTGATAAACGAGGATCCATAGAAGGTCATGCTCGTCTCGTCGGTCTCCGTGCCAATGCGGTTTGATGCGATGACCGGCATGATATTTGCCGCCGCGTGTCCCTGCATGCATCGTCTCCAATGCGGCATGGAATCAATCGTCTCCACCGCCTCACTGCCGATCGCTGTCGGATACATTAAAATTTCCGCGCCCTGCAGTGCCATCCCTCTTGCCGTCTCCGGGAACCACTGATCCCAGCAGATGCCTACACCGATCGTCCCAAACTGCGTTTTCCAGGCACGAAATCCCGTGTCTCCCGGCGTGAAATAAAATTTTTCTTCATATAATAAAGAATGCGGAATATGCGTTTTGCGGTAAACGCCCAGAATACTGCCGTCCGCATCGATCACTGCCACACTGTTGAATGCGGTGTTGCCCGCCTTTTCGTAAAAACTCACCGGAATGACAAGCTCCTTCTGCTTTGCCATCTTCTGAAAATATGCAATCGCCGGATTTTCTTCCACTGTGGTTGCAAGCTTCAGATATTCCGTACGCTCCTGCTGACAAAAGTACGGTGTCTCAAAAAGTTCCTGCAAAAGAACAATGTTGGCGCCCTTCTGTGCCGCCTCCTCAACAAGACCTGCTGCCCGCTCCAGCGTCTCCTCACGATCCCATGTACATGCCATCTGCGTTGCCGCTACTGTTACATTTCTCATTGTTAAAACCTCCTTGTCACCACATAGATTTCACCTACACTTCGGCTGTTGCATCGTAATGCAGTGAATATTGCCACCGCCATATACGATCTCGCGCGTATATACGCCAATAACCTCTCTCTCCGGAAAGATCTCCTGTATCTGTTCCAATGCCAGCGCATCATTTTCATCTCCATACTGTGGCACGATCACCGCACCGTTTGTGATCAGAAAATTCAGATACGAAGCAATGCAAAGCTCGCCCTGTTCACGCGGAATCGTGCCCGGCATATGATCGATCCGGAAATCATCGCCGATCTGCACCGGTTCTTTCGGACAGCAGACCCGGTGCACCTTCAGTTTCCTTCCTTTGGCGTCCGTCATCCTGCAAAGCTCCCGGTAACATTGCTGTGCCGTCTCATAAAACGGAGAGGACTCATCCTCCGTATAAATACATGCCACCTCGCCCGGGCGCACAAAGCAAGCTACATCGTCCACATGACCATTCGTTTCCTCCGGGTCAATGCCGTCCGAAAGCCACAGCACTTTGTCTGCCCCCAGATAATCACACAGCGTTTCCGCAATCTGCTCCTGCGTCATATGCGGATTGCGTCCTCTGCTCAAAAGACACATTTTCGTTGTGAGTACCGTCCCTTCCCCGTCCACATGAAAAGAGCCTCCCTCCAGCACAAAATCCGGCAGGCGGTAATAGTCTGCACCGATCATCTCACAAACCTTTCCGGCAATCTGATCATCTTTATCCCACGGAAAATAAAGACCATCTACAAAACCTCCCCACGCATTAAACCTCCAGTCACAGCCCCGCAGCAAGCCTTCTTCGTTCACCACAAAAGCAGGCCCCATATCCCGCATCCATGCATCATTGCCGGACATCTCCACCACCTGAATATCGGACGGCAGCTTCTCTCTGGCGTTTTGATACTGATCTCCATTCACACACATTGTCACCGGCACAAATCGACTGATCGCCTTTGCCACCTCTGTATACGCCTCCTGTGCCGGCTTTGCCCCATCCCTCCAGTTGTCCGGTCGCTGTGGCCAAAGCATCCAGACACGTTCCTGCGGTTCGAATTCTGCCGGCATATGAAAACCATCTCTCGCCGGGGTTGAGTTATAAATCGTCTCCGCCATAATATCCCTCCGTTCCATACAGATTTCTTATATACGAAAAGAGGCACATTCCATATCAGAAATGTGCCTCTTCGCATCTATGTTTATGAGTATAACATATCTTATCCAATTACGCCACCACATTTACCGGCGCCCCATCAAGAAAGCTGCGTACATTCTCCGACGCAATATCGATCAGACGTCCTCTCGCCTCCTTCGTCGCCCATGCAATATGCGGTGTGATCACACAATTATCGCAGGAAAGCAGCGGATTATCCGGCTGTGCCGGTTCCACAGATACGACGTCCACACCCGCACCGTAAATCTTCCCGCTCTTTAACGCCTGCGCCAGATCCTTCTCCACGATCGTACCGCCACGGCTCGTATTGATCAGGATCACGCCATCCTTCATCTGCGCGATCGTCTCCGCACAGATCAGATCCTTTGTCTCCTCATTGAGCGGACACGCAAGAAAGATCACGTCCGACTCCCGCAGAAGCTGTTCTCTCGCCACATACTCTCCGATGGCTTTCCCTTCCTCCGTCGCATGCGAACCGCAGGTGATGACCCGCATGCCAAATGCCTTCGCCACACGCCCGATCGCCTTGCCGGTCTGACCAAAACCAATGATGCCCGCCGTCTTGTGATCCAACTCCACCAGCGGATAATCCCAGAAACAGAAATCCCGTCCTCTGCTCCATCTGCCACTGTGCACCTCACTGCTGTGGTGCGCCACATGGGAACAGATTTCCAGAAGCAGCGCAAATGCCTGCTGTGCCACTGCCTGTGTGCTGTAGCCCGGCACATTGGTAACCGTGATCCCGCGCTCTGCGGCTGCTTTCATATCAACGACATTGTAGCCGGTCGCAAGCACGCCGATATAACGAAGCTTCGGACAGACCTCCATGATCTCCTTCGTAATGACCGTTTTATTGGTCAGCGCAATCTCACAATCCTGCAGACGTTCCACGACATCCTCCGTCTGATTCTTTGTGTACTCATATACGGTCAGATCTCCAAGTATCTTAAGCTTATCCCAGTTTAAATCACCCGGATTGCTTGTATAGCCATCTAAAATCACAATTTTCATAATAAATCAACCTTCCTTTCTCTCTTCATAGGCACAGGCTACCTTCTTGCCGCAAAACGCAATCCCGAAGAATCCGATCTTCGTGATGCCACGATACTCCATCTCTGTGCTGTACTGCTTCTCCCTGATCTGGCTGACCGCCTTCCCCGCAGTGTCAGAAAGTGCCTGCTCGGAAAGCTCCTTACCTGCCTTAAACTCGATGATATAGCCCATCTGCGTTCTGTCCCGCGGCTCAAGCTGTACATCAAACCGCCCCTCCCCGGACTCCCGGTTCGAGGAAATATAATACCGGTCCGACAGGATCGCAAGCATCCCAAACACCGTACCGGGATAAAAGTTCTCGCTCGCCGTGTCAAAGGTGCTGGCAGACTGCATCAGATAGGTCTGCAGCGTATCGGTAAAAAGCGCCGTATCGCCGGTTCGCAGTGCCACCTCGAAGTTTCGCAGGATCGATCCGCTGAACAGCTGGTTGTAACTGTCGAGGATCTCCTTCATGAACACGCTCTTGATCTCCCGGTTCGGAATCGCAAGCGAGCAGATCGGATTGTCATTCCACTCACTGATCACCGAGGTCACGCGCAGATATCCCGCCACCAGCAGGAAGCTGCAGATAATATCCGGATCACTGTTGACCTCCGGATAAATAATGTCCGTGTCAATGATCGCCTGTATCTCCTCCCCCTGCAGAAGCAGAGACAGATTCTGATACAGCTCCTTTCCGGCTCCGCGGATCAGCTCGCCAATGATCTCATTGCCGCTCGTCCGTGACCAGAACGCCTTCGGCTTACAGTTATTATTAAAGTAGTTGATCACAGACCACGGATTGTACACCTCCGTCTCACCAAACACATAGCCGTCATACCACTCACGGATCTGCTCCAGCTTCTCCGGCACCCCGTAATAAGCCGCCATCTGTGCCGCCTCTTCCCCGGTAAACCCGAAATACTCCGCATACTTATCATCAAGGATCGTGTTGACAACCAGATTATTCAGTCCACTGAACAAACTCTCCTTTGCAATCCGAAGGATTCCAGTCAGAATGCCAAACTCAAGGTTCTCATTATCCTTTAATGCAGAGGATAAGAGATTGCGCATAAAGCCGATCACCTCATCGAAATAATGATGCAGATGTCCCTGCTGGATCGGCGTGTCATACTCGTCAATGATAATGATCGTCTTGCTCTGATAGCATGTCGTCAGCATCGCAGAAAGCTTGCCAAGCGCATACTGATAATCCGTGATCTCCGCCTTGTCCTCTGTAATATTCTGAAAGAAGCGCCTGTCGTACTCGTTCAGTGCATCCGACTCCAAAAGCTCTCTGTGACGCACAAACTCCTCGCGCAGCGTAAAGCAAAGGCTCTTATACATCGCCTCCCAGCTCGTCTGATGTGCATCCTTAAAGGAAAGAAAGATCACCGGATACTTTCCCTGAAGCTCCCGGTACTTCTCTCCACAGGTCCATATCTTCTTATCCTTGAAATAGACGGAGGTATCCTCTGTGCTACGTTCAAAAAACGTCCGTACCATGTCCATCATCAGCGTCTTGCCGAAACGTCGTGGTCTTGTAAACAAAAAAACCTTGCTGTGGTCGTCGATCATCTGGCGCAGCAGCAGGGTCTTGTCTACATAATAGCACTCGCTGACCACCTCCTTATAGGAAGTGATCCCCACCGGGCATGGCAGCGGACTGTCGCTGTGCTGCTGTGTGCGTACTGTATAGGATGCCTTCTCCCGCAGAAATTCCGGCTTCTTAACATCCGACGGGATCATCCAGAATCTTCCCGCCTTATATGCTCCCTCCAGGGAACCGTCCGCACATAACTGATTCACACGCCTCGGGGTAAGCCCCCACTGGTCCGCCAAATCCTTCGCCCGAATAATATCCTTTCCCATACTCACGCCCCCATTCATCAATGCCGCCATACAATGACCCATGTCGATCATCGCATGACGGCTCTCTTAGAAAGTGTTCCTGTTCTTCACGTTTCCCAAACAATTTCTTTTATTTTCTATATTATAAATTGTTTTCGGGAAATTTACAAGAAATATTTTGGCGTTTTCAGGAAATTTCAGGAAATTTCATTTTGTTTCCCTTATCTTCTTTCAAAGGTTACGAAAACTCTTTTTACATCATCTAAGATATTAAACTTCTCCGCCAGGCTCGGATAGATATCCGCAGCGGCTTTATAACTTATCACTTCGTGCTTTACAACTACTTTCATACTCTCCGATTTCTCAGTAGAATCTTCTTTGTAGTTAACCTTGCAGGTAATCTGCGGATCATTCATGATCTTGTTCTTCGTCTCCGCAACAACTGCCATCTCCTTCTCACCCGTATTTATTTCCTCGGTCCAGAGATTGTCATATAATTCATCGGACACCTTCTTCGTGTCACAGATTTCTACAGAGACACCCTTACGGTTCTGGTCCTTTGCTGAAACAGTGTAGGATTTATAATACTTTTCCGTCATACCGGGCTGATTCCCGGTCGTATTGAAGTTCTCAATAAATCTGTCCGATGGCTTATATTCTTCTCCATCGATCACATAAGACATTTTCTTCGGTGTGACAATGCGGAAAAATCCTTTATCAACCGAATAGGTGATCGTGTCCATGTTCTTTCCTTCACAGACTAACGGCGTTTCCACAGCATAGCTGACAACCTTGTCCTTATCATTACCGGCCCAGGATTCTCCCTGACAGTCGGACGGATATACAATAAGCTGCTTCTCCCCCTGTTTCAGTTCCTTCGTCTCGGCAGCCTTTACCTTTACCACAAAGCCACTCCCCGTATTCTGTGCTTCCTTTGTCGTCGCAGGTGTGTCCGTTTTATGGGACATGTTATCAAATATCCTGTCTGGCAGATTTCCGAAGCCGATCCCTGCCACAAGTGCCGCACACGCTACCAGTGCAACCGCAGGCTTAAAATAATTTTTCTTTTTCATCATAGGTCTTCCCTCCATTTCATAATTGACTTTTATTTCTTCATCACTTACGGTTGGAGTAAGGGCATGTTGTAAAATCTGATCTAATTCCTTATCCTTCATATTTAACAACCTCCAATTTTGTTTTCAGAATATCCTTCGCCTTGCGCATCCTGCTTTTCACTGTATTTTCCGGAATCTGCAGACAGTCTGCGATCTCCCGTATCTTAAGACCCGCAGAATAATACAGGTAGATGACGGTACGGTATTTATCCGGCAATGCCTGCACCTGTCTCTGTACAAGCTCCGTCATCTCCTTCTGTAAAAATGTTTCCTCCGGATTATCCGCCGGACGTCCTGCCATCCGGTCCCCAGCGTCCTCCATATGCTTTTCGTAGCTTTCAAACGCTGCGATCCTGCGTCTCCAGGCAAATTTCCTTCTCTTGTTTTTCCACATAAGGATGGAAACAGAAAGTGCGTAGCTTTTCAGAGAATCATTCTTATTCAATTGGTCCGCCTGCTCCCACAGCTTTAGCATTGTGTCCTGATAAAGATCGTCTCCCTCTGCTGTTCCCCCTGTGTTCATTCTGCAGAATCGGAGAATGTCCTTTCCATTCTCGGACACAAACCGGTCAAATTCCTGTTTTGTCACTTATCTATTCCTTTCCTCTCACCTTGACGTCTCGGTTAGAACCCTTACACTCTCATATTGTAATAATTCCCGGAAAAGTTCTCGAATTTTAAATTTTTTGAAATAAGTTTTTCTGAAATAAAAGATGACCCATTGTTTCTAAGTCTTCCCATACCTCAAATTAATGTATGCCCATAATATTTCCTATGTCCGGTTATTTAGAAATCATATTTTGCCTGCTAATATATTATAAATCCGTGAGCTATGTCTAAAAAATTGTCTTGTCACTTACGGATTTCGAAAAATCTGATTGCTTTGCTGCTTTGATCTTCGATAAACGCATCCTGCCGTACTCGCCCCAAGGTGGGAATCAGATGTTTCGAAAGGCACTTGCACCCGCCGGTACTTACGCCCCGGATTTTGCAAATGATATAGATACTCCATTGAATATCCGGGGCGTTATGTACCGCTGCGTGGTGCAGTGGTAGCGGGAGCGTGCCGTCCGAAATAGCTGAGCCCACCTATGGGGCTCAGTCGTGCGGATGCGTATTTATCAAAGCATTGCAAAGCAAAGATTTTTCAGAAATCCTACTAATCTGCGTCAATTTTTTAGACATAGCTCACGGATTAACTTATTTTCCGAGGCAAAATGGATATTTTATTTTCCGGACATAAGAAATATTATGGGCGGATATCTATCCTTGGTATAGGAAGTCTTAGAAGCTTCTATATCAAACGATCATTTCCAGAGACCCGGCTTATAGCCAAGCTCCTTCGCCATCGCCATATCGGAATCGATCGACATCCCGCCTGTCATCAGAAAATCTCCTGTGATCGCCGCATTCGCCCCGGAAGACAACGCGCGCTTTCCGTGGTCTGCAAGATAAATCCTTCCTGCCGCCAGACGGATCGATGCATCCGGCAGAAGAAAACGAAATACCGCCACAGTCCGGCAGAATTCCTCGTTCGTCATCGGCTTCCGATCCTCAAACGGCGAATCCTTGATCGGATTTAATACATTGACCGGAATGGATTTCACGCCCAGCTCCCGCTCCATCAGTGCAAGCTCGATCCGGTCCTCCATACTCTCCCCGAGATTGATCAGGCACCCACTGCAAAGTGTCAGCCCGGCAGCCCGTGCCGCCCGAAGCGTTGCCATCTTGTCATCCGTGCTGTGTGAGGAGCATACCCCGGTGAAAAATGTTCTTGAGCTCTCCAGATTATTATGAAGTCTGGTGATCCCTGCCTTCCTTAACATCTCACAGTCCTCCTGATCCAGAAGACCGAAGGAACAGCACACCGCAATGCCGGTTTCCTTCCGGATCCTTTCAATGTCCTGTACGATTTTTCGGACATCATCCTTTGGAAGTCTCCGGCCGGAAGAGACAAGATCACAGCGCACAACGCCCTTTTGCGCCATGTACGCAGCCTCCTCAAGCATCTGATCCGAGCCGATCAGTGTATGCGGCTTTACCTCTACTTTATCGTTAAAACAGGACTGCGGACAGAATTTGCAGTCCTCGGAGCATTTTCCACCCTTTACATTGATACAGCTGCAGATATCAAACACATTTCCGCAGAAATGCTTTCTGATCTCATCTGCCGCCTGACAAAGCTCGTCTAAATCCGCCTCTGCCAGAGTCATCGCCTCTTCCTTTGTGATCTCTTTCCCGTCCATTACCTTTTGTTTTAATTTCTGAACCATGTCTTCATCCTCCATTTCGCTTTCTATTTTATACAATCCCCGCCGGAATTACAATCAGACCGCTTTTCCCCGGTTTACCGTTCCTCTTCATCACTTTCCTCATACGTCCCTTTTCTCTTGCAAAATATCAGCCGCAAAGGTAAAATTAAATTATTGAAAAGATATTCACGGCTTCAGAAAGGAATGGTTATCATCATGAAACAGACAGTGAACGAAAAGATCATCAATGTGGCAAACGGCAGGCAGAAAGCAGATCTTGTCCTGAAAAATGCCAACATTATAAACGTATTTACGGAGAGTATCGAGACCGGTGATGTCGCGATCGCAGACGGCATGATCGCCGGCATCGGCAGCTATGAGGGTGTGTGCGAGAAGGACATGACCGGCAAATATGTCTGTCCCGGATTTATTGACGGACACATCCATCTCGAAAGCTCGATGGTCGCACCGACAGAGTTTGAAAAGGCGGTTCTTCCGCACGGCACGACTGCAGTGATCACCGATCCTCATGAGATCGCCAACGTTGCCGGCAGCCGGGGCATTGACTTTATGCTCAAATATACCGAGGACATGACGATGGATGTGTTCTTTGTTGTGCCATCCTGCGTTCCTGCCACAGCACTGGATGAATCCGGTGCCTGCCTGGAAGCGGAGGATATTGCTCCGTTCTACAGCAATCCGCGTGTGATCGGTCTTGCGGAAATGATGAATTCCTTTGGTGTTAATCAGGCGGATCCTGCCATCTTAGATAAGATCCACGTCACGCTGGAGCACGGTGGCATTATTGACGGACATGCCCCTCTGTTGTCCGGTCGTGAATTAAACGGCTATGTTGCTGCAGGCATCCGCTCCGATCATGAATGCTCCAATGCAGACGAAGCAAAGGAGAAGTTTGCCCGTGGTCAGTGGATCATGATCCGTGAGGGTACTGCCGCCCACAATCTGGATGCCCTTCTTCCATTGTTTGAGGCTCCATATGCACAGCGGATCATGCTGGTCACCGATGACAAGCATCCGTGCGATCTTCTGCGTGACGGTCACATTGATGCTATTGTCCGTAAAGCCGTACAGAAGGGTGTGGATCCGATCCTTGCGATCAAGGCAGGCACCTTCAACGCCGCAGCTTATTTCGGTCTGAAGGATAACGGTGCCATCGCTCCCGGCTACCACGCTGATATTGCGGTACTCGATAACCTGACTGATCTGAATGTACTGGAAGTTTACAAGGACGGCGAGCTTGCCGCCGAGAACGGCAAAAGTCTTGTTGAATCATCTGTCCCGGAAATGGTACAGTCGGTGACTGACCGCGTTTACCATTCCTTCCATGTTGATCCGGTTCAGCCGGAGCAGCTTGCCATGGAAGAGCTTGGAGAGCATATCCGTGTGATCGACCTGAACGCCCATGAGCTTCTCACCGCCGAACGGATCGCTGACTGCACCTCACAGTCCGGCTGTGCCGCCGGAGTCAATCTCACCGAGGATATTGTTAAGATTGTTGCTTTGGAGCGCCACAAAAACACCGGTCACATCGGCAAGGGCTTCCTTGGCAGATACGGTCTGAAGAAAGGAGCTGTTGCAACGAGTGTCGGCCACGATTCCCACAACCTTGTGATCGCCGGAACCAATGATGCGGATATCGCCTGCGCCGCCAACCGCGTAATCGCAAACGAGGGTGGTCTTGCCATCGCACTGGACGGACAGATCGTTGCGGATCTGCCGCTGCAGATCGGCGGACTGATGTCCACACTTCCTCTCGAGGAGGTTGATGCCCGTTTGGAGACCATGAAGCAGATCCTTGCAGACTGGGGTATTTCCGGTGAGATTGATCCTTTCATGACGCTGAGCTTTGTCAGCCTTCCGGTTATCCCGGCTCTGCGCCTGAATACATACGGCGTCATTGATGTAAACGCACAGAAGGTTGTGAAGGCTTCCTTCTGATTCTGCAATATAACATAAAAGCCAATCCTACAAACAGCTCCACTTTTGCCGACCCGTTTACAAATCTTTTAAATATGTAACTCAAACTGATATGTAATAGGTTACAAAATGCAGTCAGCAATTTTGTGACATTTGACAGAACATTGCGCACAAATACCGGAAAACCGTAATTTCAGGCTCTCCACAGCATTTCATGTTCATAAAACCGGTATTGATTTGCGTAACAGATGATGCCATGTTCCGACTGGTAGCAGAACGAAAGGAAGTCTGCCAGGAAATACTCCGTACACTGTTAGACAAACCACAATTAAAAGTAATAAGAGTAACACCACAGTGCACTATTACAAGCCTGCATCGAGAAATTATTCTGGATGTATTATGCATTCTGGAAAACGGAGCATATATGAATATCGAGATGCAGAAAGGTTCCGGTGATGACGATATCAGGCGATGCCGTTTTAACATGGCATCGGTCACAGCAGCCTATACTCCAAAATGAACTGATTTTGCGGACGTCCCGCAGGTAACCATCCTGTATATCTCGGAATATGATGCTCTGCATAACGGACGGACAATCACACATATAAAGCAGTATATGGAAACAAACAACGGGCTTGCCCCGGTAGATGACGGAGAAGATATTTTCTTTGCCAACACGGTGGTGAAAGATGGTTCGGATAAATCCGAACTGCTTCAGTTATTTTTACGAAATGATTCCTTCGAGGATACAAAATTCCCGGAATTAAGTAAAGCTGTGAAATATTTCAAAGAGACGGAAGGAGGTTTGGGAAAAATGTGTAAAACTGTAGAAGATTATGCGGAAGAACGTGCAAAAATCAGCCGCGAAGAAGGACGCTCCGAAGGTTTGGCAGAAGGACGGTTAGAGGCAATACGCAAAATGCTGGGTAGCGGAGTATCCCGCGACATGATCCTTTCTATGGATTACTCCGAAGCCGAACTGCAAGCCGTTGAAAAGGAGTTGCTCACACAGGTGTGAGCAACGCAGTCATCAACACCTTAAAATAATAACTTGATTTCTTAATGGGTATGTAAGCCCATATTAGTGTGAGTCTTGTAAAAAGACGTTGCCCGGGTGGCGGTCGCTAATATGGCGGTACCCATTTTTATTTTCTGTATAAACAAGAAAACACCGCCGACCGGAATCATCCGACCGACGGTGAAGTTATTACACAACTTATGAGACAGCTTTACGCTGCATACTCAAAGCTTCTCCGGAAATTACTGAAGAAGTGACAGAACACCCTGGTTTGCCTGATTAGCCTGTGCGAGCATAGACTGACCAGCCTGCTGAAGGATACTGTTCTTTGAGTAGTTAACCATCTCTTCAGCCATGTCTGTATCACGAATACGAGACTCAGCGGAAGTGGTGTTCTCAACAACATTATCCAGGTTGTCGATGGTGTGCTCAAGACGGTTCTGAACGGCACCAAGTGCGGAACGCTGTGAAGAAACTTTTGCTACAGCATCAGCGATAGCGTCAATAGCGTATGTAGCAGCTGCCCCTGTATCATCAGCTACATTAATATCCTTAATGCCCAGACCTGCCGCAGACATTGTATCAATATCAACGTTAATCTTGTTGGTCATATCAGCATCAGCACCCACATGCAAATTGAAGGAAAGTCCATTTTTAACCTCCACAGAACCATTCTTGATTTCAAAGGTGCCATTTCCTTTATTGGAAACTGTCGCAGCTTTGCCTTCATCAGTTCCAATTGAACTAGCCTTCTGTAATTCTTCTGCCATCTTATTATATGCTTCATTTAAAGTGATAGTGTCAGCATCTTTAGCGGTTGTTGCAGAAACACCAATTACGGTATAGTCAGCAGCTCCAGCATTAACGGTATCTCCCTCTTTAATCATACTAATCAGATCATCCGCTGTATAGGTATCATTATCTTTATCTGTGGTGACCCCAAGTGTATAACTCTTAGTTCCGATTTTTATTGTATCTCCTTTACCCGCTGCTTTAATAGCAGCTGCAACATCTTTCATGCTAGTCGGAGCTTCTTCAGTCACCTCTAAAGATGTACCATTAGCAGTTACAATATCTCCTGCCACAGCATTAGTTGCCAAGTTTTTAATCCCTGTTGCATCTGTAATAGACACTTCTGTATCTTCCAGAGCATCAACAACCGTTAACTTCTTGGCAATATCAGTAGCATCGCCAGTTCCAACCTTGAAAGCAACATTTTTAGTAATTACTGATCCATCTTTCAAATACGTTGCAACATCTGCGGCAAGCACCTCTCCCTTAGTAGCATCCGTCTTGCCACCAGCCGCAATAACAGTCCATTCCTTTCCGTCTGCATCCACAAATGTATCATTTGCAGCCCATTTAGCATTAGCACTTGCGTCTGCCGTTTTCATTTTGTCAACAATCGTTGTCGTTACACCATTATGAGTAACACTATCTCCAGTTTTTGCTGGTGCCTTTGTTCCATTAATCGAACCCTTTTTAACATAATCAGCAACATCTGCAGATTTGCCAATTGTATACTCCTTACCAGCAATAGTAACTTTATCCCCAACCTTCAGATCATCTGCTGTAAATGTAGATGTACCATTTCCGTTATCTACAAGCTTTCCTGCTAAACCAGCATCATGTGCGTTGACTGTCTTAGTAGACTTAGATCCATCGCCCTTTAACAGATATGTCTCATTGAACTTAGTTGTTTCAGACACACGATCAATCTCTGTAGTAAGCTGTGAAATCTCATCCTGAATTGCCTTGCGGTCATCTTCTGAGTTTGTACCGTTAGAAGCCTGTACTGCCAGCTCATTCATTCTCTGAAGCATTGAGTGAACCTCAGTCAGAGCACCCTCTGCTGTCTGCACTGCAGAAACACCGTCCTCTGCGTTGGTAGATGCCTGGTCAAGACCACGGATCTGCTTTCTCATCTTCTCGGAAATGGTAAGACCTGCTGCATCGTCTGCTGCACGGTTGATTCTGTAACCGGAAGAAAGCTTCTCTGTTGACTTAGAAAGGGAGCCTGTTGTCAGACCCAGCATTCTGTTTGCGTTCATCGCCGTAATGTTGTGTTGTACTATCATAATATTATCCTCCTTGTTCCACGTTTGTGGTTTATGATTTGTTGTCCTCTGGAACTCCGTTTCCCGAGGGTGTTATCTATAACAAGCAGAAGTCCCGGGTGTGTTTCTGCCTATTACCAATTTAATGGGACGTTTGTCATGAGCTTTCGCTGTCCCTGTGTTCCACCGGTTCTATTTGGCTGTATCGCCCTGATGGCGTTCATTCCAAAGAATCCGTTCGATCTCCTTCTGTGCTTTTGCAGAAATCTTCTTTTCCGGATAATAGGTGTCTTTTCTTCTCTCCGGATTTTCTTCGATGCTGCTTCTAACGATCGGCACCTCCTTCGGTGCGTCGATCATCAGTCGTCCCTGTCCACCGCTGCCTCCTACATAGACCACGCGAATGTCATCACCGATATTTACATACTGTCCTTGTTTTAATGATAATTTCAGCATGATTTACCTCCCTGTAACCTCGTGCAATTCCTTTATGCTACGTTTTGTATACTTTATATCGTCATGATGTTAATAAACTTTAACATATTTTTCTGATTATGCTACATTTTGTGACTTTTCAACAATTTATTTGTCAAATAATATACATAATAGCCAAAATCATTTGAGGGATTTTTTGTCCGCTCGAACGATTTTTGTATCTTTGTGCAACTATTTTCGTTAACATTTCACTAATCGCCCAACAATAACTTGTGCATTTGCTACACTTTGTAACATCCGCGTTAATAGGGAGAAATATACTTATCGAAAAGAAGGCGGTGTTTGCAATGAATCGTGAATTACTCTCACAGAAATTGAAAGAATTAAGAATCGTAAATAATTATACGCAGGATTATGTTGCGGCAGCTCTCGGCGTTGTCCGCCAGACCTACAGCCACTATGAGACCGGCAGGCGTGTGCCCGATGCAGAAGTTTTATATAAGCTTTCGGGACTTTATAATATTTCTGTGGATGACCTGCTTCATATAACGATGGATGTGGATCGCGATGAGTCGTATGATGCCCCTGTGCCGTCCGCTTCAAGCACCGAGCTTTCTGAATATCTTGATTTTTATAATGAACCTTCGAACCGTAAGAAATATATGTTTGCCACTCCTATCGAGAAGGAGCTTCTTTACCATTTTAAGAAAATGAGCGAAGAAGATCGGAATGAAATGATTGAAATCGCCAAGATCAAGGCACGCAAGAATCCCGAAAAGGAAAAGTAAGATTATGATGTGAACAAATTTAGATATATGTTTTTATAAAATTAGTTCATAAAAATAAACCGCCGTTTAAAATCCCTATCGGCGGTTTATCTGTACCATTATTCTAAGGGGCTGACCACATATTATCAATATGTTTTTTGCACAAAAATAAAATATTATTTCTCGAAGATAACCAACGTCAACCGCCTTGTCATTCGAGTAAATATGTAATATGTTACAAAATGCCGAAGCCATTTTTGTAACATTTGTTACTCAGACGGATAATGCTTCTCGAGTCTCCTGCGACACAGGAAAAATGCCGGGATCAAAAATGCATCCGCGAAAATCCATGCCAGCGTATTTGCCATACAAATACCGAAGTAGCCTGCCACTGCCACAAGCAAGGTTCCTGCCAATGTTCTCGCCACCATCTCAAACACTCCGGCGAGGATCGCAATTCCGGAAAAGCCCATTCCCTGAATCGTGAAACGAACGGTGTTGACAAGCGTCAGCAGACAATAACCTGCCGCAGTCACCGTCATGTACTGATAGGCATATCCCATTGCCTCAACTTCTCCTGCATCCAGAAAGAGAACGGACATCCTGCGCCCAAATAATACAACAATCACAAGAAGCACGGCAGAGACGCAAAAGCCCATCAACGATGCAGCCTTCAGCCCCTTACTGACTCGTTTCAGCTTTCCGGCACCGACATTCTGCCCCACATACGGAGCCATCGTCTGACCAAGTGCCTCAATCGGACAGGACAAGAAATTGCCCAGACGACCGGCTGCCGTTACGCCCGCCATAACCGTTGCTCCAAATCCATTGACTGCAGCCTGAATAACGAGTGTTCCGATCGCCGTGATCGAATACTGCAGTCCCATCGGAATCCCGATCGTACACAACCGAACCATATACCGTGGCTGCACCTTCCATTCGCTGCGGCTTCCATGCAGGATTGGAAATGTCCTGCCCACATAGAACAGACAGCACACCCCGGAAATACCCTGCGACAAAACTGTTGCCAGTGCGGCACCGATCACGCCCCAACGAAATACGAGAATAAATACCAGATCAAGCACAATATTTAATACGGAGGAAATTGCCAAAAATACCACAGGTGTCCTGCTGTCTCCGAGCGAGCGGATCAGCGCCGCCAGAAAATTATATAAAAATGTACATGGAATCCCAAGGAAAATGATCAGCATATACCAGTATGCATACTGAAATACATTCTGCGGCGTCCGCAGAAACAACAGAATGTCCCTGCAGAAAACGGATGCGGCAATCGTCATTACAGCCGCAAAGCCAATGCAAAGCCATGTCGCATTTGCCACAAACCGGCGCAGTGCACTATCATCCTTTGCGCCAAATTTCTGAGCCACCGGTATTGCAAACCCATTGCACACACCAATGCAGAAGCCAATCACCATAAAATTCAGCGATCCTGTAGAGCCTACGCCTGCCAGAGGCTTTAGACCCAGAAACTTTCCGACGATCATGGTATCGACCATGCTATAAAACTGCTGAAATAACATTCCAAGAAACATAGGAATTGCAAAACCGATGATCAGCTTTGCCGGAGAACCTTCTGTGAGGTTTTTCATTTTACTTTTTTCTGCTGCCATTTCCTTTCCCTCCACTGCATTATTCCAAAAAGCGAAACTATTATACAAAACGAATGTCGGAAATACAATGAACATTTCGTTAAGAAAATGTATCTTTTATGTATACAGCAAAAAGTCCATTACCGGTGTCGATAACGGACTTTTGCTGCATCTGATTCTGATTTTTTACTTTACTTCTTCACAACCACTTTACACTTCGCACTTGCTCCGCTCTTCATAATGACTTCAATGGTTGCTTTTCCTTTTTTCTTTGCCATAACAACACCCTTGGCATTGACCTTCACAAATTTCTTTCCGCTGATCACCTTATACTTCTTAACTTTATCACCCGGCACTTTTACCTTAACGACAATACGCTTTTTCTTGCCGCGCTTGATCGTCAGTTTCTTCTTGGCAAGGCGGAGCTTTACAGATGATGCGGTAGAATCTTCATCGTCAAGCCCTGTGTCGCTCTGCGAAGGCTGTGGTGTAACGCCCGTGCCTGCTCCCGGTGTTGTTCCGCTCGGAGTTGGTGTTGCAGAAGCTCCCGGCGTCTTGTCCGGCGACGGTGTTGTTGACGGTATCCCGGTCGGTGCCGGTGTGCCGCTTGTTCCCGGTGTCGGAACCGGTGTTTCACTGACTCCGGGTGTTGGTGCCGGCGTCTCGCTTGTTCCCGGTGTCGGAACCGGTGTCTCGCTAACTCCAGGTGTTGGCTCTTCTGTTGGAACTATAGTAGGCTCTGCCGTCGGCTTTACGGTCGGCTCCGCTGTTGGTGCCTTCGTTGGTACTACCGTCGGCTTTACTGTCGGTTCCGTTGTTGGTGCCTTTGTCGGTTCTACTGTTGGCGCTGTAGTTGGCACCTTTGTAGGTACTGCTGTCGGTGCCTTCGTTGGTACTACCGTCGGCTTTACTGTCGGTTCTACTGTCGGTGCCTTCGTTGGCACTACGGTCGGTTTCGCGGTTGGTGCCTTTGTTGGTACTGCAGTCGGCTTCACGGTCGGCTTCGCCGTTGGCGCCTTTGTCGGTACTACCGTCGGCTTTACGGTTGGCTCTGCGGTTGGAACTTTTGTCGGCTCTGCTGTAGGCACAACTGTCGGCTCTGTCGTAGGTTCCGTTGTCGGAACCGGTGTGCCTGTCGGCGTTGGCGTCTGACTTGGCACTGCGGTCGGTGTTACGGTCGGTGCCGGTGTCTGACTTGGCTCTGCAGATGGCGCAGGCGAAGGCGAATCCGTTGGCACTTCAGAAACACTTGGACTTGGTGCCGTCGTCGGCAGCGGAGTCTGTGTTGGAACCGGTGTCTGACTTGGTGTTGGCGCCGGTACCGGACTATCGGTTTCATTCGGCTCCTGTGTCGGCACTGTTGTTGGTTTCACGGTCGGTGTCGCCGTTGGTGCCTTCGTTGGCACTGCCGTCGGCTTCACGGTCGGTGCCTCCGTTGGCGCTTTCGTTGGTGCCACTGTCGGCTTCACAGTTGGTGTCGCCGTTGGTGCCTTCGTTGGCACTGCAGTCGGTTTCACGGTCGGCTTCGCCGTTGGCGCCTTTGTCGGTGCTGCCGTCGGCTTCACGGTCGGCTTCGCCGTTGGCGCCTTCGTTGGTGTTGCCGTCGGTTTCACGGTCGGCTTCGCCGTTGGTGCCTTTGTCGGTACTGCCGTCGGTTTCACGGTCGGTGCCTCACTCGGACTCGGAGACGCTGTTGTTTCTGTATCTGTTCCTTCTTCCGCATCCTGATGCGCCCGGTAAGTATTCACTAACCAGATTCCGGTCGTTGTCAGATCGGACTCTTCAAAGCCACCCGTTGTCTTGTTGCAGGAGGTCTTCAGATAGGAAGCGGACTCACCTTTATTGCAGAAGCTCCAGCAGGCATAACTGATATTCATCG
>ERZ1026862.947-NODE-947-length-18748-cov-4.191088_pt1 | contig 18748 bp, 15 predicted proteins | sample MGYA00380161_ERZ1026862 | MGnify/ENA primary metagenome ERZ1026862 (study PRJEB33269, sample SAMEA4719797) | human gut metagenome | biome: human-associated habitat; feature: organic feature; material: feces | place: Cameroon | collected 2013-10 ... | reverse complement strand
GGTGTGACCAGCGTTGTTTCCGCCGCTGGAACGTACTACGACATCAGCCTGCGCAGCCATGATGTCGATGATCTTTCCCTTGCCCTCGTCGCCCCACTGGGTTCCGACAATTACACTTGATGACATTTGATGATCCTCATTTCTGAAAATAGAGTAGTCGGGAGTTATAAGCATACCCCCACATGTTAATATTATATCACAATACCGCGATGAATTCAAGGTTTTTTATAGAAAAAAAAGCACAAAATCCGCCCCGTGGCAGGGCGGAAATGTGTATTTTTGCCATAATCATTTCAGGACAAACGACATTATCAGCGCGATGATCGCCGAACCAACCGGATAAACCACCAGCATAGCTATCCACTTTTTGACGTGAATCTTGAAAGGTATGTACGGCATGAACTCCTCAGTTCCTGGGATTATCCACGCCTTTGTATGCCCTACCCAGAAGATGTCAACGAACAGCCTGTCGTACAGTCCAAGCACGGCGAAAATCACCAGCATTTGCAGGAATGCGTCCAGGAATCCCCGCGCGCCGTTGACAGCGTAAACGCTTACCATCAGCACCGCAACGTAAATGAGAATGCCAGATATCTTGAATATCTTCGCACTGCGCTTTATCTTTTCAGCGGTCGTCAGTCCCTGGGCTATCGCCTTGTCCTGCACCTCTTTTACATAAAAGAACGCCATTCCTGCCGCGCCGTCCTTTATTCCAACAATGCACATCACCGTCAGGACCAGGCAGAGCGCAAGTCCCTCCAATATCAGATTTGCTATCATAACAGAACCTCCCACAATTAGTTTGAACTAATTGTATCACAAAAAGCTGCTGAATTCAAGGGCTTTTCAGAAATTCAGCACTATCTTTCTGATTTAATCGTTTTATAAATTTCTGTCCATTCGGATAAGGTGCACTTGTTGAAAACTTCGACTACCTCATCTATGTTGTATGAATATTCCTCATGTTCAACAACATTGTATTCTTCCAGATATCTTTTGGCATATGTAAAGCCTTCCTGAACGGTACATTCCTCCCCCTGGAAAAATCTATTGACAATTTCCATGAATATCTCATAGTACGCCGGGTCCGCCGTACTTTTGTCAGCCCAGATGAACGGATCACAATTGCCGATATAATACATGTACTCTTCGCTTTTGTTCCCATCTTTAAGCCATTGCTGGTTTAGATACAAATAAATGCAGATCAAAATTTCATGTTTTGTCATTTTAGAGGAAAACGCCTTTTTCTCGGTGATCGCCCTATATGTTAATTCGATCAGCTGTGATACGTCGTTATCACTGCTGGCACTATGATAATAGCTCGCCTCCGGATACACCATATTCGGGTAAAAGACTTGGTTTTCGCTGTTTGTCGCTTTTATAGTAATAATTCCCCGTTCGCTTTCAATACTGATCTTATACCCTTCAGGCAGGTAGGTGTACTCCAGCCTGAATACGCCCATCTGAACCGGACCGAAATAATTATCCAGCCGAATGCTGTCCCGAAAGGTTTTCAACATTGTATCATTCACCTTTTTCATGCACTGATCCTGGTATGAATTTGAACGAAGAATCAATTTCATGTCATAACACTCCAATCTATTATTTCAGTATACGGCTCGATTTACCTATAGTACGTTTCTTGATATGCATAACCGTCAAATTCAAGGTTGTTTCTATAATCCGCCAGGCTGAGCCTTGCGTCTGTGAAGAGGAATGCTGCGATTGTCAATGCGATGTCATATACAATTACAGGAACGACAACAATCGCCTTTTTCCTGACATCTATCTTCTGATTTCATATCCAACTGCTGATTACAAGCTATTTTTTGAACATGTGGAAATCACAGCAGTCGCCGCCGTAGCCAAGAGTTTGGGTTCGCGTAAATCCGATTTTTCGCAGTCCTCCGTAAGTCACGTCGTCAACATCGCAGAACAGACTGCACAGCTCCGCGCAGCCGTTTTCCACGCAGGCGGTGTGCCAAAGGCACTTTGTAATTGTGACGTCGAAGTAGTCTTTACCGTGAACTTGTGTACTTTGCTGTAGGTCGGTGGTACGCATTATTTTCAGGAATACACTGCTGTAAATCGCGTAGAATCCCGGCACGATTTCCATTTTCGCCGTTGACGCGTGCTTCTTCGCCGCGACTACTTCCAGCATGTATTTACGCATGTACTTGTATGTATCCTCTTCCGAGAAACCTGCTTTGATAAACGTCTTGTACAGCGCTATGCGTGGGAGTATCGTCTGAGCAAGCGTTTTCATCTGGTTCTTTGTCTTATCTTTCGTGTTTTCAATAAGCGCGTTGAGCGTTTTGCCCTGCTCGGAAAACAGTGCGTCTGCTCTGTCTTTTTCGAATTCCTCGTTTAAATATGCTTTTATCTGCTTCTGCTGTTTTATATTCATACCGCACCCCATCAAATTTATGTGTTTTCCGCCGTTCCGCCATTTCAACGGAATACTGCTTCTTTTCCTGTAAATGACGTTAATGCGCTGAGCTTAGTGCGAACCCGAATGACGCCACAATTTCATGTCATATCCTCCGAACGGTTAATTAACGCTAATTTAATTGTACCACATATCTGAAATAAAGTCAACAAAAAAGAGGGAAGATTTCACTTCCCTCTCATATGAAGTTATTATCAGCCCTGTGCCTGAGCCTTTCTCTTAGCCTCGATATCAGCAAGAGCGTCCTTTCTGGACAGGTTGATTCTACCCTGGTTGTCGATCTCCATAACCTTAACGATGATCTCGTCGCCAACGGATACTACGTCCTCGACCTTCTCAACGCGGTGGTTGTCCAGCTTGGAGATGTGTACCATGCCGTCCTTGCCTGGAGCGATCTCTACGAATGCGCCGAAGTTCATGATACGAACTACCTTGCCCTTGTAGATCGCGCCGATCTCCGGAGGATTAACGATAGTGGAGATCACCTGAACGCAAGCGTTAGCCTTGTCCAGATCCAGACCGCAGATGAATACGTTGCCGTCGTCGTCGATGTCGATCTTAACGTCGAAGTCAGCGCAGAGCTTTTGGATAACCTTTCCGCCCTTACCGATAACCTCGCTGATCTTGTCAACCGGTACCTTAGTGTGGATCATCTTCGGAGCGTACTTGCCGACAGTCTTTCTCGGCTCCGGAATAGCCTTGAGCATTACCTCGTCAAGGATATAGTCGCGTGCCTTGTGGGTCTTTGCGAACGCAGCCTTGATGATCTCCGGGGTCAGACCGTCGATCTTGAGGTCCATCTGGATAGCGGTGATACCGTCGTGTGTACCAGCTACCTTGAAGTCCATGTCGCCGAAGAAGTCCTCAACGCCCTGGATATCGACCATCGTATCCCATCTGTCGCCCTCGGTGATAAGACCGCAGGAAATACCTGCAACCGGCTTCTTAATCGGAACGCCGGCGTCCATCAGAGCCAGTGTGGAACCGCAAACGGAACCCTGGGAAGTGGAACCGTTGGAGGAAAGCACCTCGGATACCAGACGGATAGCGTACGGGAACTCCTCAACGCTCGGGATAACCGGCAGAAGAGCACGCTCAGCAAGTGCGCCGTGGCCGATCTCACGTCTGCCCGGACCTCTGCTTGCCTTGGTCTCGCCTACGGAGTAAGCCGGGAAGTTGTAGTGGTGCATGTAGCGCTTGCCCTCTTCCTCGTCAAGACCCTCCAGCTTCTGGCTGTCGGAAACGGGACCGAGGGTGCATATTGTCATAACCTGGGTCTGACCTCTTGTGAACAGACCGGAGCCGTGAACTCTGGGCAGCATGCCAACTTCAGCGGCCAGCGGACGGATCTCGTCCATCTTTCTGCCGTCAACACGCTTGTTGTCGTCCAGCAGCCAGCGGCGTACTACGAACTTCTGGAGCTTGTATATAGCCTCGTCGATCATTGCGATCTTCTCGGGGTAAACTTCGTCGAACTTTGCGTGGATATCGTCAACGATGGGCTTCAGGCGCTCCTCGCGGATATTCTTGTCGTCAGTGTCGAGGGCGTATCTGATACGCTCGATAGCGAAATCAGAGATAGCGTCGAACATGTCGTGGTCAACTTCCTGGGACTCGAACGCGAACTTCGGCTTGCCGATCTGAGCCTGGATATCCTTGATGAACGGGATAAGGGACTTCACGATCTCGTTGTGACCTGCCATGATAGCGTCGAACATTACGTCGTCCGGAACCTCGTTAGCGCCAGCCTCGATCATGACTACCTTCTTCTCGGAGGAAGCAACGGTCAGGTTCAGGTCGGACTTGCCTCTCTGCTCGAGGTTCGGCATAAGTACGATCTCGCCGTCTACCAGACCAACGGAGATACCGCCGATCGGGCCGTTCCACGGAATGTCGGAGATGGAAACGGCGATGGAAGCGCCGATCATGCCGAGGATCTCAGGAGAGCAGTCGGGGTCAACCGCGAGTACGGTCATTGTGATGGCAACGTCGTTGCGCATGTCCTTCGGGAACAGCGGACGCATAGGACGGTCAACCACACGGGAGGTCAGGATAGCCTTCTCGGAGGGTCTGCCCTCTCTCTTGAGGAATCCGCCGGGGATCTTGCCCACTGCATACAGCTTTTCCTCGTAGTCAACGGACAGAGGGAAGAAATCCACGCCGTCACGGGGCTTTGCGCTTGCAGCTACGTTTACCATAACAACGGTTTCGCCGTATCTTACCCAGCAGGAGCCGTTAGCCAGGCCGCATACCTTGCCGGTTTCAACGGTCAGCTCTCTGCCAGCGAACATTGTCTTGAATACTCTGTAGTTCTCGAACATTGCATTATTTCCTTTCAATAAAAAATCCTTTTACCGAAGGCACAGTGATAGCAATTAAAGTCAATATCCGGCTGCCCGGATACTCAATTTAATGCTAAGACCTGCGCCTTAGTAAAAAAGGCAGCACTGTTTCGTGCGCAGCGCTGCCCTTTACTCCATAAATTACTTACGGATACCCAGCTTAGCGATGATCGCACGATAGCGCTCGATATCCTTCTTCTGGAGGTAGCTCAGAAGGTTTCTTCTGTGACCTACCATCTTCAGAAGACCACGGCGGGAGTGGTGATCCTTCTGGTGAACCTTGATGTGCTCAGTCAGCTCGTTGATTCTCTGGGTGAGAATTGCGATCTGTACCTCGGGAGAACCGGTATCCTGCTCGTGCAGACGGTTAGCCTCGATTACGGCTGTCTTTTCTTCTTTTCTTAACATAAAAACACCTCATTAAATTTATTCCGGGATCGCAGCAGAGGGACTAGGGTGTATCTCCGGTCGGAGCATTATCCGCTCGCCGGGAAACCGGTATGGTCGTGCACATGCACAACATAGATATTATATCACACTTTTTCAGCTTTGTAAATAGGTTTTTGCGATTTTTTCAAAAAAAGTGGAATATTTTTAGGGCAATACCGCACAAAGATTGTGCGTGTATTGCGCAGTCAGATTTTTCGTTAGATTGTACAATGAGGACGACGCAAGGCTGTCGCCTTGCTAGGACGAATTGTGCAAGATGACGGAAAATATGCAAGCAAGACACGTGCAAAATCCAATAAATGGTCTTTGTGCGGTGTTGCCTTAGGGGTCACTTGTCCTCGGCAGCGCGTACCTGTCTGAAATGCCATGCGTCACGGCACATTTCGTCCAGGGTCTTTTCAGCCTTCCAGCCGAGCTCCTTTTCTGCGAGGGAGGGGTCAGAATATGTAGCGGCGGCGTCGCCGGGTCTTCTCGGGCCGATGGTGTAGCCCAGGTCGATCCCGTTCACGCGCTGGAATGTGTCAAGTATCTCCAGTACGGAATAGCCCTTGCCGGTGCCCAGGTTGTAGGCAGGCGCGCCGGTAATTGTGCGTGCTTTTCTGACTGCGGCAACGTGTCCCTTTGCCAGGTCAACGACGTGGATATAGTCGCGCACGCAGGTTCCGTCCGGGGTGGGGTAGTCGTTTCCGGCTACTGCCAGGACGTCGCGCTTGCCGGTAGCCTTATCCAGCACGATGGGCATGAGGTTGTTCGGGATTCCGTTCGGGTCCTCGCCGATAAGTCCGCTCTCGTGTGCGCCAACAGGATTGAAGTAGCGCAGCAGGATCATTGTCCAGGTGGGATCAGCGGCGGACATCTCGCGGCACAGGTTCTCGATGATGAGCTTGGTGCTGCCGTACGGATTTATCGCGGACAGCGGGAAGTCCTCCTTGACCGGGACTGTCGCAGGGATACCGTAAACCGTTGCAGAGGAGCTGAACACGAACTTCGTGCAGCCGTACTTCTTCATGGTTTCGAGAATATTGAAGGTACCGCGCAGGTTGTTGGAATAGTACATCAGCGGCTTCTTTACGCTCTCGGGAACGCACTTGTAGCCTGCAAAATGGATCACCTGCTCGATGTCGTTTTCTGCAAATATGCGGTCTACTTCGGCGATGTCGAGCATGTCCGCCTCGTAGAACTTGAAGTCCTTGCCGGTTATCTTTCTGATTCCGTCAAGAGCCTTGGAATTTGAATTGTAGAAGTTGTCCATCACAACGATTTCTTCGCCTGCATTGAGAAGTTCCACGCAGGTGTGGGAGCCGATGAAGCCTGCTCCGCCGGTTACAAGAATAGCCATAGTCTGACCCTCCGTTTTGTTCACTTTTCCGGCGCGCGCCGAAAATACACTTTTATTATAATCCTTTTTCAGACGTTTGTCAATAACGATTTGCAAAAACAACGGACGGCATTTTCAGCCGTCCGCCGGGATATTACTCAGTTGTTACGGATTTCGCCAGGTTCCTGGGCTTGTCGGGGTCTATTCCACGGAGAACCGAGGTGTAATACGCGATCAGCTGGAGCGCGCACACCGTCGGCAGCGGAACCAGCATGTCGTCAAGGTCCGCGTCGATCTCGAGCTTCATGTCCACAGTACCCTCTGCGAACACGGTGCCCTTGCGGCAGACCGCGATTATCACGCCGCCGCGCGCCTTGACCTCCTCCATGTTGCTGATGGTCTTGGCGAGGATATTCGCCTGGGTCGCCACGGTTATCACCGGGATCCCCGGCTCGATAAGGGAAATCGTGCCGTGCTTCAGCTCTCCGGCAGCATACGCCTCGGAGTGGATATAGCTTATCTCCTTCAGCTTCAGCGAGCCCTCCAGCGACAGCGCGTAGTCGAACGTCCTGCCAATGAAGAACAGGTTATCCGCGTTCACCAGCTTGCTTGCGATGAACTGGCACTCGTCCTTGTTGTCGATGACCTTCTGGATAGCCGCCGGAGCGCCCAGGAGCTGAGCCGTCAGCGCCCTCAGCCTGGATTCGTCGATAGTCCCCTTCGCGAACGCGAACCGGAACGCCAGCAGGTACATCACGGATATCTGCGCGGTATACGCCTTTGTGGAAGCGACCGCGATCTCCGGACCTGCGAGCGTGTGGATATACATATCCGCCTGGCGTGCGATGGCGGAGTACTTCACGTTGACCACCGCCAGGGTCTTTGCGCCCTTCTGCTTGGCGAGTTCCATGCCTGCCTTGGTATCCGCGGTTTCGCCGCTCTGGGAAACCACGATAACCAGATCGCCCTCGCCCACGATGGGATCCATATACCGGAATTCGGAAGCGACCTCCACGGTCACCGGGATCCTCGCAAGCCCCTCGATGGCGTAGCGGCCGATGATCCCGGCGTGCATTGCGGTTCCGCAGGCAACGACGAATACGCGCTTCACACCGCGGATCAGATCGTCGGTCAGCCCTATGTCGTCGAAATACGGAACGCCGTCGCGGCAGCAGGATTCAACCGTCTTTCCGACGATCTCGGGCTGCTCGTGGATCTCCTTGAGCATGAAGTGGGGATAGCCGCACTTCTGCGCCTGCTCAACGTCCCACTCCGCAACGCTGATCTCCTTCTTCTCGGGAAGTCCGTGGACGTCATAGAACTCCACGCCGTCGGTCTTCATGCACACGATGTCGTCATCGTCCAGCAGGACGTACTTCTTGGTGTATCTGAGGAACGCCGGGATATCGCTGCCGATGAAATACTCGTTCTCGCCGATACCGACGATGAGGGGGGATTCCTTACGGGTGGCGTATACCCTATCCGGGAAATCCCGGAAGATTATGCCCAGGGCGTAACTGCCGCGAAGCTCCTTCACGGTTTCGGTGATTGCGCGCAGCGGATTCCGCTCAGAATAGTAGTAATCCAGCAGGCACGCGATTATCTCGCTGTCCGTCTGGGATTTGAACGTATACCCCTTCTCCGTCAGGAATTCCTTCAGCTCTATGTAATTCTCGATTATTCCGTTGTGTACGATGGTGACGCGTCCGTTTGAATGCGGGTGGGAATTCAGGTCGCTCGGCTCGCCGTGGGTCGCCCATCTGGTATGACCGATTCCGCAGTGACCGACGGGGCTGCCCTCCTTGACGAGCTTTTCGCGCATGTCCTTGAGCTTGCCCTTGGTCTTCACCGTCTTTATTCCGGTCTTCTCGAAAACCGCGATACCGGCGCTGTCATATCCGCGGTATTCCAGCTTCTCAAGTCCGTCCATAAGTACATCGGTGCAGTCGCGCTGACCGATATAGCCTACTATTCCGCACATTATATTTTCCTCCGATCGTGTATTTCTGTATCATGTTTATTCGGCTCCCCTGCCGGATAAAACCACTTTCTCTGATTATAACACATGCAGCGGAAAATTTCAAGCACCGCGCCGCATTTTTTGCGCCGCTCATGCCGTCGTTTCCGCTGCATGGGGTTATTCTACGCGTATCCCTCCGCCGGGGTCGTCCGGTTCAGAGGTATCCGGCGCCGGCTCCTCGGTCGTGGGAGCGTCCGGCTCCGGGGTCGCCGGGGATTCGTCGGAGCCCGGGGTATCCGGCTCAGAGGTTTCCGGGTCAGTCGGCGTCGGCTCGTCAGGCTCCGCCGGGGTGACCGGCTCGTCCGGCGTCGTCGGCTCCGTGGGAGTCGAAGGGCTGGAGGGCTGATCCGGGGCTTCGCTGCTTCCGCTGCCGGAGTAGCTCAGACCGCTGCGCGCGAAGTACGCTTTCACGCCGTCGGCTATGCTCTGCGCGATTCCGTCCTGGTAGGTGGGGTCCGCCATGATCATGCACTCACGCTCGTTGCTGACAAATCCCATTTCCACAAGGACTGACGGGAAATCCTGCTGGAGCGTTACCCAGTAGTAGCTGTACTTGTCGCCGCGGTTGCTGTTCGTGCCATCGCCGTAAACCTTGCTGTCGTAGTAATTCGAGAGGTTGTCGTTGATGTACTTCGCGAGCGGCTGCGAGAAGGACGTGAAGTAATACACCTCAACGCCGTGCGCCTGCTGATTCAGCGCCGCGTTGCAGTGCAGCGAGATGAACATATCCGCGCCGTAACTCCGCGCAACTGTCGGGCGCGTTTCCGTCAGAATGAACTCGCTCTCGGTCTTTAAGCGGACTACGGTGGCGCCCATCGCCGTGAGCTTCTTCTCAAGCACCTTTGCGACCGCAAGATTCACGGACTGCTCCGTAACATTGCCGATGGAGCCGGGGTCCAGCTTTCCGACTACCTTTCCGTAGCCGTGTCCCGGGTCGATGACGATTACCTTGCCGGAAAGCGAAGCCGTCGGCACATCAAATGTTATCATCAGGTCGCCGTTTTCGTCGTAATACGCACCGCAGCCGCTGTAAATACCAGCCTGGCGCAGTGTGAGCGTCAGCCGGAATTTCGGCACGCCCTTCTGTTCCACGGTGTCCCAGCTGCCTGCGCTGAACAGGGAGCAGTTCTTGAAATCCGGGAGCTTTGTTACGCTCGTCACGTTATCGAAAACTATCTCCACCTTGGTGGCGTTGTAGTTCGTGACCCCGTAGGGTCCGTCCAGTTCCTCAACGTAGGAAACCGGCGCAGTCACGTTGAACGTGGATTTATAGTCGAGGTGCAGCTTCAGGTAGCTTTTCCCGTTGGAATTGCCCACAGCCTTGACGTACAGCGCATTCGTGCCAAGTCCGGTGTCGTAGAACGTCGTGACGTCGGAGGACTTGTAGCGCCTGCCGGAAGTCGAGATAACGAAGTCACCGGAAGCGGTCTTGTAGTAGTCCAGGCTGCCTGCCGGGAGCTGCGACAACACCGGTGACGGGATATTTCCGGAGGTCTGGCTGTCGAACACCTGGGTGTAGTTGTTCAGCGTCTTTATGTAGGTGATGTACTCGCTGCTGGTGACCACCGGGGCAATGGTTCCGACCACCTCGCCAGTACCCACGCTGGATTCGTCCACGAAATTACTTTCCACCTGCTTCGGAGGCTCCGGCTCGGCGTCTATCGTTATGCTTCCGCCGGTCATGTACTCCTCTATTCCGCGGTACACCGCGTAGTAGCTCACGCTGCCCAGGCTCTGCTGGGAGCCGACTATTCCCTCGGGGACGCGGTAATATCCCACGAACTTCGCGTAATCCGAGTTGGAGTCCAGGTCCTCGCTGGCTCCGGACTTCTCCTTCAGCGTCACGGTCTTTCCGGCGATGACGGCGGAAACGCTGCTTCCGCTGTATGCCACCGCCTCCAGGGTAACTCTGGAGCCGCCCTCGACCACGATGTCCTTGGTCTGCCCGATGGAGCGCAGTACGTCCACCTGGCGCTCTATAGTATAGTATATCTTCTTGCCCTTATGCTCAATGACGAAAGAATTCCTGCCAACCTTGAGATCCTTCTGAATGAAGAAGTTTCCTGCCTCGTTCAGCTTGACCTTGCTGCCGTCAAAGTACACGTCGAAGTTCTCGTCGAAGGTTCCCATGAACTTCACGGTGGAATCGTAGGTCACGAAGCTTGTCTGGGTCGGCGAGATCATCTGGAGCGTGTCGAAAAGCGTGCTCGTATTTATCTGCTCGTCAAAGTACTTCATCAGCGTGTCCGTGGAGCCCAGCAGGTTATCCCGCAGCCCCTGGAGGGAATTGAAGCAGCTTCCGCCGATGTCGTCGTAATCCTCCATGATGGAAAGCTGGCGCAGCAGCTGGTCCTCGTACCAGCCGGAATACTGCCCTATCCTGTCGTTGAGGTGCAGCACATACATCTTCACGCCGTTCTGCTCCGCGAGGTCGTACCACCAGGATACCACGCTGTTGAATCCCAGGGAAGCGTCGCTGTCGGTGCCGTACGCCTTCACCATTATCATGTCCGCGTAGCCACGGCGGATATACTCCCGGGTGTCGCAGTTCCCGTCGTACAGCGCCTGGACGGTATCCGCAGTGGCGGAGCCCTCCTCATTGCTGGAGCTGTTCGCCCACATGTCGGTTATCAGCAGTCCCACCGCCGTGGTATTGCTGGTGCGGCGGATAACCTCCGATACGGTGCGGATAATGTACTCGTTCGTTTCATACAGCCAGTTGCCGTAGCCTATTCCCGAGCCGCTGCGCATGTACTCCGCGTACATCTCCGGAGTGTCCTGCGTGTAGTAATCCGACAGGAGTATGCCCTCGCAGGCGTACTTCATCACGAACTTGTGCACCGCCGCCGCGAATCCGGATTTCAGTCCGCCGCCCTGGGCGATAACGTCAGCGACCAGCGAATCCACGTCCAGCTGGATATACGCCGACAGCCCGTATTCATGCGCCTTGTCGATCACCGTGCCCAGCACTCCCCTGCCGGAGGTCATATCCAGGTCGTAGTACTTCTCCCCGTCGGTGTCGGAATTTATGAGCACCGCGTTCATGTCGTACCCGGAGATCTCCTCGAACAGCGCCGGGAGCTCCTCCGCAAGCGCAGCGTCAGTGGTCTCCCCGGTGCAGAAATCCTTCCCCGGGAAGAGGGTGACGGCGCGCAGCCCGTTCGGCAGGAACACCATGCTCTCGCCGGAAACCAGGTCGGCGGCGGTGAGGTCGCTCTCCTGCTCCGCCGTAGCTTCGGATTCCTCCGCGGTCTGCTGCGGCTCCTCCGATGTCGGGAGCGCTGAAGCGGCGCCGGTCAGGATACTCAGCGATAAAACGGCGCCGAGCAGCCCTTTAAATAGTCTTTTCATTGCAATTCCCCATCATATCAGATCTTTCAGCGCGGATATCTCCTTGTTCACCGCGGCGCTCACCGAGCTTTCCGGCGAGAACACGCTGCGGTAGCTGTACAGCGCGAATCCGCCGTAGGAACGGCACTTCTTCGCTGCGGCAAGCTGCCGGGAGATGATGTCGCTGTTGTTTATCCACTCGTATTTTCCGCTGCCAGCCCAGGTGTCCTCACAGCCCACCTTTGACACGGAAAGCCCGGCAACAAGCGGAATTCCGCCCTTCACCGCCAGAGCCTCCCATTCGTCCAGGGTCGCCTTGTACGGCGCCGCGGAATTCTCGAAGCCGTAGTATATCTGCGGAATTATCACGTCCAGGTACCCGGAGGTCGTGCACCATTTGCGCACGTCGGCATACAGCTGGTTGTAATTATTGTCGATACGCCCCTGGACGCTCACGCTGAACAGCGCCGTGGGATTCGTGCCCTTCACCGCGCTGTAAAGCTCCTTCACCATTCGGTCGCAGTTGGCGAAGCGGAAATCTGACAGGCTGGAATAGCCGCTGGCGGAATACGCGCTGCTGTCAAAGGAAGCGTCCGTGGTCGGGTAGAAATAGTCGTCGATATGCAGCCCGTCCACGTTGTAATTCGCGAGTATTTCCGAAGCGCCGGCGGCGATGAGCTCCGTGACCTCCTCGTACGCCGGATTCAGGTAGTACGTCCCGTTCACGTCAACGGCGTACTTCCCCTTCATGCCCGTTGCCGTCGCGAAGGAATACACCGGGAAGTTCCCGTAGGAGCCTATCTGCCCGGTACTGCACGCCCTCAGCGGATTTATCCACGCCTGGAACGACAGATTACGGCTGTGCGCCTCCTTCAGCATTACCGCCAGGGGGTCGTAGCCGGGGTCCTTTCCGAGGGTTCCCGTGATGTATTTCGACCAGGGGAAAAGCTCCGACTTATAGTAGGCGTCGCTGTGCGACCGCACATGGACGTACACCGTGTTTATCCCCAGGGAAACGCAGTTGTCGAATACCGCCGCGATATTCTTGCGGAAGCCCTCCTTCGACTGACCCTGCATGATCTCCGCAAGCTCGATGTAGCTTATCCAGATCCCCTTGACCTCGGAGTAATTCACCGCCTGGTAGCTGTTGCTGCCGTAGTCGTACTCCGGGATATCCGGCGCCGGGGCCGTCGTCGCGGTAGTCCCCCGGGTGGATTCCTCCTGCCGGGAGGTCGCGGAGGTGCTGGTAGTGGCGCTGGCAGTAGTCCGCGGCTTCTCCGACCGGGAAGTCGTCGCGGCGGATTCTGCCGGCGTGCTCTTCTGCGTCGAAGCGGAAGTCTGCTGCTCCGGAACGGATTCCTCCGGTGCGGTCTGCGCGGTGCTTTCCGCCGGGGAGTCCGGCGCGCTCGCAGAAGTAGCGGCAGTCGATTCCGGGACGCTTTCGGGGCTGTCCGTGGACTCCGCCGGGAGTTCCGCTGACGTGCCGGAGTAGTTCACTCCGCCGGAACCGCCGAAATCCGCAATGCTGACCCCGGAGGAGCCGCCCTGCGAACTGCACCCCGTCAGGAGCGCCGCCGCGAGGAATGCGCAGAATCCTCTTGCTATGTTATTTCTCATGTATGTATTTTCCTCAATTCAGCAGGCTTCCCCATTCGTTCGCCTGCTTTCTATATTATATTATACGGATTTATTATAACATCGTTGCATGGGATTGTCAATAGCCGGAATATTTCCAGCGCGGATTTTTCCACAAAAAAACCTCCCTGCAATGCAGGGAGGTCCTTGGTTTTATTTGGTGTGGTCAAGGTTGAAGTTGCAGTTTTCATGGAACTGCTTGCTTTCCTTTGCGCCTTTTCCCGGCTTTCTGTCGTCGGGGTGAAGCTCGGTGTGCAGCTCAACGTCCTGCGGCTTCTTGTTTCCGCGAACGAGGTCAGCGTCCTGCTTCATCGTGTGAGTTTTCTTTTCACTCATAGCGCCACCGGCTCTGCATTAAACGCAGCCCTGAGCCTTCATAGCCTCTGCAACCTTCAGGAAGCCGGCGATGTTAGCGCCTGCCATGTAGTTGCCGGGCATGCCGTACTCCTTGGCAGCCTCGTCGCAGCTCTTGAAGATGGATACCATGATGTTGTGGAGCTTCTCGTCAACTTCCTCGAAGGTCCAGCTGTATCTGATGGAGTTCTGGCTCATCTCAAGACCGGAGGTAGCTACGCCGCCTGCGTTTGCAGCCTTTGCAGGACCGTAGAGCATCTTGTTAGCGAAGTAAACCTCGATAGCCTCAGGAGTAGAAGGCATGTTAGCGCCCTCTGCTACTGCATATACGCCGTTCTCAGCGAGGTTCTTGGCGAAGTCGCCGTTGATCTCGTTCTGGGTTGCGCAGGGCAGAGCGATGTCAGCCTTGATCTTAGCGCCCCAAACGCTGCCCTCGTGGTACTCAGCGTTCTTGTGAGATGTTCTGTTGACATACTCCTTGATTCTGCCGCGCTCAACTTCCTTGATCTGCTTAACAACGTCGAGGTCGATTCCGTCCGGATCGTAGATGTAGCCGTTGGAGTCGGATACGGTAACTACCTTGCCGCCCAGCTCGGTAGCCTTCTTGGTTGCGTAGATAGCAACGTTACCGGAACCGGAAATGATAACGGTCTGACCCTTGAAGCTCTTGCCGTTAGCCTTGAGCATCTCGTCAGTGAAGTAGCACAGACCGAAGCCAGTAGCCTCAGTTCTTGCGAGAGAACCGCCGTATGTAAGACCCTTACCGGTGAGAACGCCGGAGAACTCGTCGCGGATTCTCTTGTACTGACCGAACATGTAGCCGATCTCACGTCCGCCGGTACCGATATCGCCAGCAGGAACGTCGCAGTCAGGACCGATGTGTCTGCAAAGCTCAGTCATGAAGCTCTGGCAGAAACGCATAACCTCTCCGTCGGACTTGCCCTTAGGATCGAAGTCGGAACCGCCCTTGCCGCCGCCCATAGGGAGGGTGGTCAGGGAGTTCTTGAAGATCTGCTCGAAGCCGAGGAACTTGATGATACCGATATATACGGAGGGGTGGAGTCTGATACCGCCCTTGTACGGACCGATCGCGGAGTTGAACTGGATACGGAAACCTCTGTTTACCTGTACCTTGCCGTTGTCGTCTACCCACGGAACGCGGAAGATGATCTGTCTCTCAGGCTCAACGATTCTGTCGAATACGCCTGCGTCGATGAGGTCCTGTCTCTTTTCAGCAACCGGCTGAAGGGTCTCAAAAACCTCTGTAACTGCCTGAATGAACTCGGGCTCGCCGGGATTTCTCTTCTTTACGGTCTCCAGTAAGTCTGCGAGATACTTGTTAGTTAACGCCATTGTTAAGCAACCTCCTAAATAAATTCCTCCGCAGGCGGTATATGCTCCGGTCTTTCTCGGCGACTCTGCCTGAATGTGCCGCAGCCCTACGGAACTGTATTCATTATACAACATGTTCTTCAATTTTGCAAGATGATTTTGAGATTTTTTCATCGCAAAAATGCTTTTTGTTTACTTGCAACAATACAGCTGTGCTTCAATTGTATATTTTGCACAGTTTAATTTACTGAAAAATCCTGCTGTATCGTCGCAATCCTGCAAAATCGTGCAGAAATCCACCTGATTTCCAGCTGCAGCGTTTGTGCCGGCGCACAGTCCGAACGGCGCTGCAACGCCATTCAGACGCATTGCATACATGCCATATAGGATTTGTCATATGCTCCAGCGCACCTGTGAAAGCCGCTTTATGAAATATCGCGGAAGAAAAATTTCATTTTGTTCACCATAAAAAGGAAATCAGCCCCAGTTATCCTGCCCATGTCAAAAAAATTGCAGTTACCCCTTGACAATACCAAGTAACTTGTGATATAATTTGTTCATACCAAGTTGTGTTCATGAACATGGCGGATTATGAACAGAGGAGTGATCAAAGTGGCTGACGTTATAAAAGTCCTCGAGCGGGCACGCTCCATGGAGCTTGAAGTATCCACTCAGCGGAGCATATAGAGCGCCTGGAACGTATCGCAAAACGTGCACATGATTCCACCGCATATGCACAACAGACCGTCGAAAAACTCGCCCGGCTGGAAAAACAGCTGAACGACTCCATCGACCTGATGTGCGACGCGAAGGCTGACGCGCTGCGCTATATCAGCTTCCTGACCGGGGAGGAGCGCAGCGTTATCGAGGGATACTACATACTGGCGAAGAACTGGCAGAAGCTTTCATACGACCTGTACATGAGCGAACGGCGCGTATTCATGCTGCGGAAGAGCGCCCTTGAGAAGCTCCGGAAGAGGTACGGCGGAGATATTCCGCGCGGCGACGGGAAAAACGCCGCACGACCCTAGCTCACACAACTGAAAGGAGATCATTATGGGAATCGGCACAAGGATACGCGCGCTCAGGGAACGCGAGGGAATAACGCAGGAGGAACTCGCCCGGCGGCTGGGGGTGACTCCCTCCGCGGTGGGGAACTACGAACGGGAGATCAGCCACCCCAAGGAGGAGGTGCTCTACCGGCTGTTCACCGCGCTTTCCTGCGAGCCTAACGAGCTGTTCGCGGATTACTACAACGCGAAGCTTTCTCCGGCGCAGATACATCTCGCAAGGTACCGTGAACTCGACGAGCACGGACGGGAGCTTGTGGACGCCTGCACCGAGATAGAATACCGCAGGTGCACCGACGGACTGACCGCTGTCGCCGCAAGGAGCTTCTCCCGGGATCCCTCCCAGCACACGCTGCGGCTTAAAAGGCGCGAGGGCGCCGGGAGCATACTCGACCAGCCGGACGACAGAAAGGACAAGCTATGACAGGTACTCAGGCACTTATCCGCGCCGGGGCGGAATCCCTCCCGACGAGCATTTACTCCCTGGCGGACTGCTTCGGGATAAAGATAGTCACCTACGACGAGTTCACCCGGGTCTACGACATTTCCCGGCAGGAACTCTACACCTACGCCAGCCGGGGCGGATTCAGCCTGCTCACTGACGGAAGGTTCCTGTGCGTGCTGAACACCTGCCTGTGCCACCAGCCGCGCCGGAAGTGGACTGCCGCGCACGAACTGGGGCACATACTCTCCGGGCACATCGTCAGCGAAAGCTGCACCCCCACCCCGGAGCAGGAAAAGGAAGCCGACCGCTTTGCCGCAGAGCTTCTCGCGCCGCTGACGGTGCTGCACTTCTGCGGAGTTTCCTCCGCTGCCGAGATAGAGCGCCTGTGTGGGATCTCACGGCAGGCGGCGGAAATACGGTTCGCGGAGCTTACGCGGCTGCGCCGGGAGCAGGAGGACCTCTACCGATCCGGACTGCGGAACATCGCGGATTTCTCCGCCGACGAGATCCCGGAATACACCGAACCCCGGAGCGTATTCCTCCGCCGGGACATCGACCGGGAGCTTTTCGTGCAGTTCTCGCCGTTCATCAGCAACTACATCAGCCACCGCGCCGCGCACGACGGGTACGAACAGTATCTGGCGAGGAACAGCCGACAGCCGATGGCGATATAAAAATGGACTGCAACACAATGTTGCAGTCCTTTATTTTTACTGGTCCAGTCTGAAGTGCACCGGGATACCGTTGCGGTACTCCACCTGCGGCTCTCCCTGGATAAGCGGCAGGAAGTAATTCAGCGCGTCCACGGTGACGTTGTTTCCGGCTTCGTTTATCCACTCCCGGGGGAACTTCTTCTCCTGGTTCGCGACCTTGTTGATGTCCGCCGCCACGATCTCCACGCGGTAGGGATTGTTGCTGATACGATGGAACGCCATCATAACTCCGCTTCTGCCGTACTCCAGCGCGAACCGCACCGCTTCCCTGCCGATTCGCTCCGCCTCGTTCAGGTCGGTGAGGGAGGCTATGTGGGAGCTGCACCGCTGCATTACATTAAGCTCGATGGAGCGAACCTTGCAGCCGATGTTTTCTTTGGTGTATTCCTCCAGCCACTTCCCGATTCCGGAAAGGTACTTATGCCCGAATGCGTCCACCGCCTCGGAGGAGTGGAATCCGTCGCCGGGGGTGATCCCCTCGGATACCGCCACGATCACCGCCTTGTAGCGCAGCTGCGCCTGCTTGACGTCCTCAAGGTACTTCTCGGGGGAGAACTCACCCTCCGGGAGGTATATCATGTGCGGCGCAGGCTCGCCGTTTGCGCGCAGTACGCAGGAACTTGCCGCCAACCAGCCGGCGTCCCTGCCCATGATCTCAACTATTGTGACGGAGGGAATGGAATACACGCGGCTGTCGCGGATTATCTCCTGGAGGGTCGCCGCAACGTACTTCGCCGCAGAGCCGAATCCCGGAGTGTGGTCGGTTTCCGTCACGTCGTTGTCGATGGTCTTGGGGACTCCCACAACGCGGATACGGATATCCTTTGCCGTGAAGTAGCTGTGCAGCTTCATAACGGTGTCCATTGAGTCGTTTCCGCCGATGTAGAAGAATGCCCGGATATTGTGGCGGTTGAATACCTCTGTAATGCGGAGGTAATCCGTTTCGTCCTCGTGCCAGTCCTTCAGCTTGAAGCGGCAGGAGCCGAGTATCGTTGACGGCGTAGTCATGAGCAGCTGCTTGTCATGGTCGTCCATCAGTATGCTGCGCAGATTCAGCAGCCTGTCGCCGAGGATACCCTCGATTCCATTTTCGGCGCCGAATATCTCGTCTACCTCGCTGTTCTGCTCCGCGCCGTTGAATACGCCGGTCAGGCTCGCGTTTATGGCGGCTGTGGGTCCGCCGGACTGTGCCACTGCAATATTGAACATTCTTTCGTCCTCCTGAATTATCTCTGTGGGAAAATCCTGATATAATTTTAGCATATTGTTATATAATTTTCAATAGCCGTA
>ERZ1026862.940-NODE-940-length-18809-cov-4.536632_pt1 | contig 18809 bp, 16 predicted proteins | sample MGYA00380161_ERZ1026862 | MGnify/ENA primary metagenome ERZ1026862 (study PRJEB33269, sample SAMEA4719797) | human gut metagenome | biome: human-associated habitat; feature: organic feature; material: feces | place: Cameroon | collected 2013-10 ... | reverse complement strand
GCAGCTGAATTCCGACGTGAAAGCAATGCGCAAGAGCTTTGACAGTATCAACAGCAAAAATGTCCGGCGTGTAGGTGATGATCTGGAAACTGTCAGCAAGCAGTCCAAAAAGGCAACCAGCGGAATAAAAGGCTTTGCCGATAAATGCAATAAGATGACCGGAGCGCTTAGCGCTATTGCTGCTGTGCAGCTTGGCAGCGTCTTTACCGGTATGGCGGGCGGTATCCTTAATATGGGCATAGCGTCTGTACAGGCTGCAGCACAGATGCGTCAGTATGAGATTGCTTTCCAGACCATGCTGAAATCTGCTGAGGCTGGCACGCAGATGCTGAGGGATTTACAGCAGTTTGCTGCAGAAACTCCCTTCGACGTGCCCGGGGTAGTAAGCGCAGGTCAGCAGCTGATGGCGTTCGGCTTTAAAGCTGAAGAGATTATCCCTATGCTTACCAACCTAGGCGATGGCGCCAGCGGTTTAGGCTTAGGAACGGAAGGGGTGAGCCGCCTTGCATACGCTTTAGGCCAGATGCAGACCAGTGGCAAGCTCAATGCGCAGGACATGATGCAGCTTACCAGCGCAGGCATTAGCGCATGGGATATGCTGGCGCAGGCTGCAGGTAAAACAGTAGCTGAAATGAAGGACCTTTGCTCTAAAGGTGCTATTGACTCTAAAGCGGCCGTGCAGACCATTGTCGCAGGCATGAACGACCAGTTCGGCGGTATGATGGCCAAGACTTCGGACGAGGTTGCCGGTCTTCTGGCCAACATCGAAGAAACTGCTGGCAACACTTCTGCCGCTGTGGGTAAATATCTGACGGAAGCCTTTAATATCAAGGGCATCTTGAAGGATGTGTCTGACAGACTGGGAGAGTTTCAGCAGAAGATGCAGACTGCGACAGAACAGGGCAAGAGCATGGGCGACGTCATCAAAGAGTGCGTGCCTGCTCCTGTTATCGCCGCAATTGGTGCATTTGCTGCAGTGCTTGTTGTTGTATCGGTTGCAGCCGTAGCGACGTTAGGCGCGGTGCTGGGACTTTCTGCCGGTATTGTGGCTGCGGGTGCTGCAATCGGCGCTGCTATTGCGCTGATAATCACCTATTGGGATGATTTGGCTAATGCAGTAAAGGCAGCTGTGCAGGGCATCCTTGATACTGTTGTTATCATCGGTACTGCTGTTACAGAAGCAATTCTGAGCGTTGTACGGTGGATTCTTGATACGATAGGCGATATGTGGGCAGATATTACAGGTGACCATAATAATTGGTTTAACGATTTTGCCGATATGCTTGGTGATGCCATGGATGCAGTGGAAGATTTCGCCAGAAAGGCTATAGAATGGTTTAATAAGGTTTTTGCAGCAAAGCAAAGAGCAACAGCTACAGAAAGTTCGGCTGATGATGGTCATGGTGGTGCCGGTGGCAGCTATGGTGATGATTCTTCTGCTGAAAAGCCTAAAAAACGACCTGCGATACCAAAAAGGCCGCTTATAATCCCAAGCAGAGATACCAATGTAGCTAGAACAGGTGGCAATGGCCGAAATGAGAATGTTGCACTGAAAGCTCTGCAGGAAGAAAATAAGATTAATCAAGAAAGGCGCAAAATAGAAAATGAGTATGTGCGCTTAAAATTAAAAAAGGAAAAAGATTTGTTTGAAGCTCAGAACGCTATTGCAAAGAAATACGGCACCGACGCTCAAAAATACCAAATTCAGCTCAATGAAATTGAGTTCAACAAAAAGCAGGAACTGCAGGAAGAAGAACTGGCCTACACGGAACAGATGCTTGCTGCTGAAAATGCACTTAAGGAAGCGCAGCTGCGTGGAGCTTCCCAAAAAGAGCTGGAGATGCTTAGGGAGAAGCTGCAGCTCATCAAGGATACCCATGCTTATACCATGGATAATATTGAGAAAACTGCTGCTGCCAATGCTGAAAGTGCTAAATTTGATTATAGCAATAAGCAAATCAGCTGGAAGGCTGATTACAATGCTTCTGATACCGTTGGGCAGATGACGATGAAGAATGATAAGTGGAAGGAAGAAGCTACTGAGTCTGTGACAAATAGTCCTTGGCTGGATGATAAACTGAAATTGGAAGCGCTGACTGCAATCAATCAGAAATACGATGAGCAACAGCAGAAAATCAATACCATCAGCAAGATTCAACAGACCAGCAATCAGCTGGCGAAGGATTTTTCCGGCGCTATAACTGATTGGATTACCGGTGCTCAGAGCTTCGGCGATGCTATGAAAAGTATCTTGAAACAGCTTATTGCACAGCTTATCCAGGCTGCTATTTACGCAACCATTGTAGCTGCCTGCACTGGCGGTGGTGGTGGTTTTGCGGCACGTTGGAAGGGTGCTTTCGGCAAAGGCCTTGCTTCCGGTGGTTCGGTTGATGGCCCAGGTACTGGCACTAGTGACAGCATCCCTGCTATGCTCTCAAATGGCGAATACGTGCTTAACGCTCAGGCTGTAGACCGTTTGGGCGTACCGTTCTTGAATGGCCTGAATGCAGGACGTTTGAGAGGCTTTGCCAGCGGCGGGCTTGTCGGTTCCGGCGGTGTTGCCGGCTATAAGGCAGAACGTGGCAGCAATAGCGGGCAGGTGCAGAGCGTTAATCTGTCTATGAATGTTTCCACTATGGATGCTGCCAGCTTCGGTGATTTCCTTAATCGTGGCGGGCTGGATGTTGTGAAACAAGCTTTTTTTGACAGCAACCGCAATTTTGCAAGTGAGGCAGGTGTATGGTAATGCGCAAGTTCCCGGAACTAAGAAAATTTAGCTGGAACAGCACCTTTGAAGAAAAATGGAATACTACTGTACAGAAATCTGCCTCCGGCCGTGTGCGCACATTAACCAACCAGCTTTATCCAGCATGGACTATCAAAGCAAGCTATCCTGCGCTGACGGATGCACAGGCAGATGAGCTGTTAGGCTTCGTCGCTTTAATAAAAGGCTCCTTCGAGGCCTTCCTCTGGCTTGATCCAGAGCATAACACAGAAAAAGGCGCGCCGCTGGCGCAGGTGAGCAGCAGCAAATATCAGTGTGTGGCACGCATTGGCAGCTATGTTGAGCCGGTGGAATATGTGGAGAATGTAACCGTCCTGGTAAATGGCGCAATCGTGTCGGCAACAAATTACACTGTAAGCGGAGGCATTATCACCTTCCGGCAGATTCCATCCGGCACAGTGACGGCTAACTACACATATTACTGGAAAGTGATATTGGCAGATGACGGACTGACCATCAGCAAGAGATTTGACAATATCAATACCGCAGAAATCAAGCTGGAGGTAGCACGATGAAGGACGTAGGCACAGGCTTAGAAAATTACCTGAATACGGAAAAGCATATGACAAGCTGCGACCTGTTCGAATTGCGCCTGCCTGATGGCGGCGTTTATTACTACACTGACGCAGATAAGGATATCCTGTATGATGGCCATAACTATCAGCATGACGTATTGCTTATCAAACGCCAGCAGGTCAAGGTTAATGACAGCGTAGTTGTCGACACGCTGAGCGTAAACATTAAGGCTGATAAGACTGCTAAAATCGGCAGCACACCGCTGCTGAAGGCTGCGCATGACGGCACATTGGATATGAGCAAGCTGTATTTACGCAGATGCTTTTTCCGTGATGCCGTAGTTATCGGCGCTATTGGTTTGTTTGGCGGCAAGGTAGAAGTGAAGTCGTGCGGCGGTTTAGGTTTGGACCTTACAGTGAAGGCTGTTACGCAGGGCCTTAGCCAGGAATTCCCGGTGCGAAAGTATTATCCGCAGGGCACATATTCAACAAAAGGCGGGACGATAACGGCCAGCACGGACAGCACAGCAGGCTGCCTGATTGCACCATACGTTCCATTGAAAGAGGTGCTGATGTAATGAATGAGGGACAGAAAATAGCCGAAGCTGCTTTAAGCTGGCTGGGTACGCCGCATGTCAACGGAGCAAAGAGCAGAGGCCACGGAATTGACTGCGGCATGCTTTTGATAGCGTCAACGGAGGATGCGGGCTACATTGCGAAGGACTCCGTAAAGGTGGCACCATATAGCAACGAATGGCATCTGCATCACAGTGATGAGTGGTTCCTGCATTATGTGCAGACCTATTGCCATGAGGTTAAGACGATGGAGGCAGGCGATTTCCTGCTGTATCAATTTGGCCGCTGCATTTCTCATGGCGGTGTATATGTTGGTAATGGAATGGTTTGTCATGCCGTTGTTGAGCAGGGTGTTATCCTCAGCAGCTTTGATGATGTAATGTTTCTGGATGCCAAAGGCAGAAGCAGGCTGCGTGGTATATATAGGTTTGGAGGTGAGTAGATGGGCTTATTTAAGACGGCAAATATCGTCAGCAGGGCGGATAAAATCAGCAATTTTACCGTCAGCACGGCTGAGTATGGCAGCGCTGTAATGGAGCTGCTTGGAACAACGCGCATCAGCGGCAACGTTATTTATTATGATGACTTTGAGGCCCATGAGCACCGGGAAACACAGCGCTCCGGCAAGGGCGGCGGTGTAAAATCAACCACGATAACCTATACATACACGGCTGCTGTCATTATGGGACTGTGCGAAGGTCCTATTAAAGGCATCGGCCGTGTATGGATTGACAAGGAACTGTATCAGTATCCGTCCGAAAAAATCGGCATGACATTGTACAGCGGTACTGCTGATCAGCAGCCGTGGCCTTACGTTGTCGGTAAACATCCAGATAAGGCTTTGCCTTATACCGGGCTTGCTTATATGGCCGGTGTTATCGACCTAGGCAACAATGCCAGCCTGCCTAACTTCAATTTTGAGGTCCAAGGCAAGCTGCTGGATACCGGCGATGGCGTTGACGTGAACCCTGCTGATTACATCAGATACATTCTGGACAAGGTTGGGCTGCAGGAAGTTGAGATTGTCGGTTTAGAGAATTACCGGAAGTATTGCCGTGAGTCGGATTTCCTTATTTCAACACCTGCAGACTACACCAGCGCAAAGACGGCTCGTGATATTGTCAATGAGATTGCGAGCCTGACAAATGCGTACATGTTCTGGAGCAATGACCGTTTTAAAATCGTGCCTAGGGCTGATCGTCCTGTAGGCGAGTGGCAGCCTGATAAACAGATTGTCTATAACCTTACTGCGGATGATTTCCTTGAACAAAGCAACGGAACCTGCGTAACCTATTCCCGCAAAGACAGCAGTGAGCTGTACAACCGCTTTACCGTAGAGTTTTACAATCGCGAAAATGCTTACGAAAAGGAAAGCGTCAGCTATGAGGACAGCGAAAATATTGCTGATTATGGCTTACGGCAGGCAAGCACAACGGCTGCTCATTATATCTATACCAAAAAGCGTGCGGTGAAGCTAGCCGAAGAGCTGGCAAGGCGCAACAAATATGAGCGCAATAAATACACCTTCAAACTGGACTGGTCCTTCTGCCGGCTTGAACCGGGTGACCTTGTGACGTTGACTGATGCTAATATTGGCCTTGATAAGCAGGTAGCAATGATTGACGGCATCACAGAGGATGCGCATGGTATCCTGAGCGTTACTGCTATCAGCAGAGCTGCAGGCGATTACTCCGAAGCTCTGTATGATGTGCATGAGGTTGACAGGCCTTATGTAGATTTCAACGCTGAGCCGGGGGATACGGATACACCTCTGATATTTCAGCCTCCTAGCGATTTGACTTCTAACGGTAACGAAATCTGGATAGCAGCCAAAGGCAAGAAGGATGCCTGGGGCGGCTGTACAGTATTTGTCAGCGACAATAATACCAATTATAGGAAGGTCGGTACTATAACCAACAATGCGCGCTTGGGTACGTTGGCTAAGAACATGCAGGTTAGTGATACATCCTGCGAGGTCAAGATTAACGGTATGCTGCTAAGCGGTACTGCGCAGGACGCAGAGCGTGGCAATACGTTATGTTGGGTAGATGGTGAGTGCATCAGCTACACCACGGCTACAATGCTCAGCAACGGCAATTACCGCCTTGACGGCTGCAGGCGTGGACAATACAACACTACTGCTACGGCGCATAACAGCGGAGCGCGTCTGGTGCGCTGCGATGAGGCGCTGCTGAAAACCGAGGTCCGGAAAGAGGACGTAGGCAAAAAGATATGGCTGAAGTTTTGCTCTTATAACATCTTCAGTACCGGTGAGCAGAGCCTTGCTGATGTGCAGGCCTACGAGTACACCATTAACGCTTACTACATCCCTCCGGTGCAGAATCTGACGGCCTATAATCGTTACCGCCAGCTTGCTGACGGTGTGGCCCGTTATGACATTGTTGTCAACTGGACTCCTCCTAATATGGCTACATATCTGGAAGGCCAGCTCTGGTATAAGACCAACAATGAGCAGGCAGAAAGAATGGTTATGGCTGAGGGCGTGCCGGCAGATGAGATGGGCTGGCAGGGAGGATGGCTGTATGGTGGCTCCGGCAAAGACCAATGCGTAATACCTCAGGCTATTGTTGGCGATACGTATAGGCTTGCTGTATGCACCAAGGATGAATACGGTATGGCTACCAGCCCTGATATGTCGCCTCAGATTGATATTACGGTAGCAGTAAAGACTACAACGCCGAACACTCCGGATGATTTCAATATCAGCTTTAGCGATGTAGCAGTAGTTACATGGAAAGAGGTTACTAACTCCGATATTGCTTTTTATGAGATACGTCGCGACAATTACCCCGGCGTGGAAGATGTAAACCTGCTAGCGCGTACCAACGGCCTCAGTGCGTCGCTGACGCTGTCAGAGCGTACAGGCACGCTATATCTGTATGCTAAAAGCGCCACAGGTAAATATAGCGCTCCTGCAGATTTGAAATACTACAAAGCAGAACCGCCGAGACCGGAACCTCCGGTGCTCAGTCCTAAAGTAGGCGGTATGGGCATCAAATGCAAGGCTGTACCCAGTGACTGCATCGGCGTGCGCTATTATATCAATGATGATAGCGTGTACAGCAAAAACAATACCCTGTCATATAGCTGTGAAGCAGGCGTGTATGATGTAACCTGTGCTTATGTGGATATGTTTGGCGATGGTCCAACATCCGGGCAGTCGACCTGTACCGTAAAGACTGTTATTGATGAAAGTATGATTGCTGATGAAGCTATCAGCTCCGCCAAGCTGGATAAGATTGTGCAGAACAACATCAGTAATGCTACGGCCAACGCAAACACTGCGTTACAAAATAGTAATAACGCTTTAGTTAATGCCAATGCAGCATTGAGTAATAGTAATATTACGGCTGATAAGTTAAAAAAAGATTATAGTACAACCACGCAGACGGAAACACTTATTGCTACACGTGTTGCTAACAGTTTGGGAAATTACAGTACCACAGAGCAGACCGCCAACATGATTGCCGGCAGCATTGCTAATTTTAAAAATGATACGCTTAGTCAGTACAGCACTACTAAGCAGACATCTGCCATGATTAGCAGTGGCATTGCTGATTTTAGGGATGGTACTCTCAGCAAGTACAGCACGACAGAGCAGACATCTGGCATGATTAGCAGCAGCATTGCTAATTTTAAAAATGACACACTCAGCCAGTATAGTACAACAAAGCAGACCGAGGAGCTGATAAGCTCGCAGGTAGCAAGCTATACTGACGGAAAACTGAGCGGTTACAGTACAATTGAGCAGACCAACACGGCAATCAGCAACATAGTTGTCAAGCTTAATAATGCGACTGATAAAAAATTAGAATCATACAGCACTATACAGCAGACGCAGGATGCTATCAGCCTTGCGGTAAAAGATATCGACCTTGACGGCAATACGCTGATCAGCAAAATCAACCTTGCTAATGGCGGCATCCTGCTTGACGGCAAACTCATCCATATCACCGGTCAGACTCTTTTTGATGACAATATTGTTACAAAAAAAATGCTGCAGGCAGGGAGCGTGGATGCAAGCAAGATTAATGTTGAGAGTCTGTCTGCAATAACCGCTAGGATTGGCGTGCTGAAAACTGCTGACACAGGAGCGAGGATGGAGCTAAGAGACAATTTGATATTGGTATATTATGCGAGCGGCAAGTTGGCCGTAAGGTTGGGGGTGTGGTGATTTGAATTTGTATGTATATATAATGATTACATTAATATCGTTTGCTATAGCAATTGCACTTTGGAAACGAAAGAAGAAAAAAGAGGAAACCGATATGCCAGTAGGAATAGAAGTATATAACCAAGAGGGCAAAACAATATTTTCCACGGACATGATGTTCTGCCGCATTTTAGGAACATTTGAAGTTGATGGAACAAATTCAAGCATCACTGACGCAAATATAGCAAATCGAGATATATTTGTTGTGATTGCTGAATGCAAAAAACCAGAAAATGAGTGCAGCAGTTTGCCAGTGTTTACTTTTACAGGAAATACTATTTCGTGGGTTTACACATCGACAGATTACAATATAGCGAATATTGCTTTCAAAGGAAAATACTATTATGGAGTTATGGGGGCGAAATTATGAATGCTAATTTTAATGTTTTTACGGAAGATGGTAAGAATTTATTGCCATTGCACGAACAAGCTCCCATCCATTTGACGAGAAAATTAACCTTGATGAGCGATGGTGTTACTAAAAGTTGGATTGAAGGTAGCGATACGTGGGGCATTGAAGTTGCTTTAAAGAAAGGAGAAATTTTCGGTGCGATAGCTAACAATGGCAAAAGCACAGATTTAATGGTGGCTTTTTCTTTCACGCAAAGCAACGAACAATTCTGCTTTTTTCTGCTGAATGCGTTTGACTACAAAGAAGAAACTGACGAAGTAGTAATTCCACAAACGCTCATAGATGCTTTGGAGATTTACATATTCGGAGTGGATGATATACCAGCGTCGGAGAGCGGTACCGGGTTAGAAGTTTATTCAGAGGATGGGAAAGTGCTGTTTTCAAGCGCCTTTCCTCCGATGAATGCGTTAGGGAAATATGAAGGAAGCTACTGGGGGAAATTCACGCAGCCGCAAGGGAAGAGTGAAGATTTTAGTTTTGAAAACAGAACGAAAATAGCTGTTGTGTGTACCTGTGGAATCCAATACACATTTTTGGGGACTAACTATGTATATGAGACACGAAGTACAGCTAAATTTCCCGCCGCCAACAAAGTTACTCTCTCGGATACGGCATTTCAAAGTGCATTTTTGCCCGACGGAAACAACGGAGTAGACACGCCTTTCTTTTGGCAACGTGCTTGGCGCTTTCTGCTTATAGATGCGAGCAATTTTTAAGGAGGCGACAAATGAAACCACAAGCATTTCAGCCGGGCGAGCTGCGCGATGAATATGACCAAATAATTCGCGCCGGAGCCTACGGCAAGAAAACACCATTTGTTAATTCTGATAATAGTGCTATCTTAGACTACATCATGAACAACTTTGATGCGTTATATGCTCAGATACCCAACGGCAGAGCCTATGTAAAATCTGTCAACAATATAACACCGGACAGCAACGGCAATGTTACTGTTAATGTTGGCAGCGGCGGTGGAACCGGTGGCACTAACATTACTGTAGATACAACATTGTCGAGCACAAGTACAAATCCTGTCCAAAACAAAGTGATTTATGCGGCTCTCAACAATAAGCTTGACAAGAACGGTACTGCAACCTATGCTGCACGTGACAGCTACGGCAATATCATCAGTAGCACCTATGCCAAAAAGACGGAGCTGAGCGGCTATGTGAAGTCAATCAATAATGTGAAGCCTGACAGTGCCGGCAACGTCAATATCAGCACAGGCGGCGGTGGTGGATCTAGCATTGCTGTTGATGCTACATTAGACAGCACTTCGAGTAATGCTATCGCTAACAAGGCCGTTTATGCCGCTTTGAATAATAAGCTGGATAAGACAGGGACGGCTGCAGCTGCTACAAAAGCTACACAGGACAGTTACGGCAATGTAATTGTCAATACTTATGCCCGCAAGTCGGACCTCAGCGGCTATGTTAAAACGATTAATAACCAAGAACCGGATACCAACGGTAATATCAATATCAGTACCGGTGGCGGTGGAACCGGAACAAATATTACTGTAGACAGCACATTGTCGAGTACATCAAATAACCCGATTGCTAACAAGGCTGTATATACGGCCGTAAACAATAAACTTGATAAAACCGGTATAGCTGCCTATGCGATAAGAGACAGCTCCGGCAATATAATCACAGATACATATGCTAAAAAATCCGAAGTTAGCGGTGTGGTAAAATCTGTCAATAACATTGCACCGGATAGTAACGGTAATGTAACAATTACTGTTAGTGGCGGCGGCGGTGGCTCAGGTGATTACTTGCCGTTAACAGGCGGTACTGTTAACGGTGGCATCACAGCGACTAATTTCCAGACTGGTACAGGGGCAGCCAACTATTTTCAGTGCCGCAAATTTAGGGGCGAGGGTGACGCGAATACCTATTATCACGCCGTTGATTTTGGTTGTTCCGGGCATGACAGCGTGGATTTTTACGAATACGACCCTAATTGGAACTTTTATAAATGCACCTCTGGCACTAAGTCAAGCGCCGTTTTAGTCGGTAACATCAACGGAAACGGCTGGAACGGCGGGGCACGGCTGACAGGCGCGCCGACAGCGCCTACTGCGACCGCTGGAACAAATACTACACAGATAGCGACAACTGCTTTTGTACAGACAGCTGTTGGCGGCAAAGCTAACACATCAGACCTTGCCAATTTTGTCACGACATCCGGGCAGAATACATGGCGGGCACAGCAGATCTTTAACCTTGCAACTCTTGGTTATGAGCAGTATACAACGCCTAACAGTAGCACATCATCCGTCAGCCCATCTACGTCAGCAGCATCTTATTATGCGACTGGTGCGTTTACTCTTAACCTTGCGACGTTATCAGCACTGCTCGGCAGCAATCAGTCAACGGTGTTTACAGCCTATATCACTGCCGGCGGTGATTATGCGCTGTCCATCACCAACGGCGGCACAGTTAAATATATCGGTGCTGCTTCTGACCTAGCAATCACGAGCGCTGGATTGCTGCTTAACATCCTTATGACTAAGGACAACTACGGCAACTTGACCAGCATCGTACAGGCTAACAAGCTGACATTAGGTGACAACCATGGGACTTAACAGGATGATGTTTGTTAAAAAATCTGCTAGCAGCGGCAGGGATACCGGGGATAATGCCTTTATCATGACCATGGGACAGCAGAGCGGTCAGTACGGGTATAGTCGCAATAGCGGAAATTATGGCGAGGTTACAGGTAATGTTACGCATGATGGTAGAGCCGTTACTCTTGTTATATTGTCTTATTACGGCGGTTGGCTTGATGTGGCTTTTAAAGAAGAAGGCGTAACGAGTGGTAGTCGTAATATTGCGTTAAATATCACGCCTATGGAAACAGGTGTTACTGTACCCCTTGCAGTTGGTAAAATATCGTATCAAAGTGCTGCAACAGGCTTCTACACCTATGTGCAACGTGTGCCATCAAATATATCAAGCATGTTTACTGCTGCCAATCTAGGTAAACAGTTTAAAGTCGAAATCATCTTTAACTAAGGAGGACAAAATGAAAACGTATACATATAAAACAAAGCGCTATGACAACTTTTATGATTTGTCCGAGGCATTAGGCGCAGACGGTGTCTTTATCCCTCTGTCGATTTCTGACGGTGATTTAAAACAGTTAGGCGTAGAGGTTGCGTATGAAGAAGAGCCGCTAGAAAACATTCGCACTCGCAAAATCATTGAACTGAAGCTCCAACGTGATGCTGCAGAGGTTGAGCCGGTGGAATATGGCGGTCATCTCTACGATTACGACAGCAAAGCCCGCGACCGTATAGCAGCCGCAATTATTGCGCTCGACGTGCAGGGCGATGGCGCTAAAATTAGCTGGACCACGGCAGACAATGAGGATGCGGTGGTTACGGCTCAGAATCTGCGCATGATTATCGCTTCCGTCGCCGCACGCAGCAATAAACTGCATACTGCGTACAGAACTGCTAAGGCGAAGGTCGAAGCTGCCGGCACGGCAGAAGAAGTAAGAGCTATTTGTATGGAATAATTAGGAGGTTGAGAAATGGATTTTTTAGCTTTACGTTTCGCCGTTTATAATGCAGCACATACTTTGACACACGGCTTTACCTACAAATCGGTGATTGGCGCAATTTTGGCAGTACTGCTGCACAAGCACGCAGTACTGTTTATGGTTTTTACCGCGCTGGTGTTTCTGGACTGCTTCACCCGCTGGATGTCTTTGAGCTACAAACGTCTGCAGGGCATGGGGCAGACTCCGTCCGTGATGCAGATTATTGGCGGCATTGAGGCAGCCCGCGCAGAAGGCCTTATCTCCAGCGAAGTCATGAAGCATCGTTTTGTTGGAAAGGTCATTGTGTACATCCTCTGCGTGCTTGCCGCTGTGCTGGTAGATTTGGCCATGATCACGCTGTATCAGCCTGTGTGGGCTGTTCCGCTGGTTGCGGGTTATCTGGTCATCACAGAGCTGCTGTCTATTTGTGAGAACCTCAACGACGCCGGTATTGAGGCAGTGCAAGGTCTTGTTAATGTTATCAAAAAGAGAAGAGGTTGATTGTTATGGCTATGTTATCTGCTCATTTTTCTGAGTCCGAATTTGCTTGCAAGCATTGCGGCGAGTTGCCGACATATGGCATTAGCTCTGCATTGCTGACCGGTCTGGAACGCTTGCGTGCACGCTTAGGTCGCCCGATAATTATTACTAGCGGCTATCGTTGCCCGGTACACAATGCTGCTGTTGGTGGCGTTAGCAATTCCCAACATGTCGCAGGTACTGCCGCAGATATCTATGTCGACGGTGTATCTACGCGCGAGCTGGCCCACATCTGTAAGCAGATTTTTGACGGCGTCGGCACTTATGTATCGCAGGGTTTTGTGCACGTCGACATGCGTGCTGGTGGCTCCGTGCCGGGCTATTATCTGTGGGAGGGCTAAGATGTGGGAAAAATATTTCGCAGTTACTGCAGCTACATTGTGCTTGCTGTTGCCTGCCTCTGCATCGGAGGCATCATCGGCTACAACCTACACGATGACGGCGGCGGAAATGTCAGCACTCGACAGCAGGTTGAGTCTGCTGCTGCAGCAAACCAAGAGCAGCAAGCAAGCGCTGGCAGAATCACAAGCAGCGCTGAGCGCATCGAAAGCGGAATTGAGCAAGCTCAAGACGGAATCAATAAAGCTGCAGATAGAGCTGCAAGCTCAGAGCAGCTTATTGGAGAGTGCCAACAAATCCTTGCAGGCATCCGCGCGCGAGGAGAAGCACATTAAACGCCAGCGCCTGCTGTGGCAGATTATTGCCGGCAGTGCTGTTGTAGTTTTGGTCAAGGATAAGCTGTAACAAAAGATGTGGCAGGAAAAAGCAAGGGAACGTCGAATTGATAATCGACAGCTTATTCAGTAATGTTCTCTTTAAATGCCTTGGTAAGTGGGTACATTGTGGCCGCTTTGTACCCGCTAGTAAAATGAATACTAAAGCAATTTAATTACAATGGATGTAGCTAAGTTGCTTCAATCCTTTATTTAAGGCAGTTTTCTGCTAATATAAATGAAATCTTATGGCTGTGAATTACCTATAATGAAGCTTGTTCTATTGACGAGCCATGTTGAGTGCGTCACCCTGCTCACAAGGAGCTGAGCGACGCGGTGAGCAGCTGGTGCGCGCCATGCGATAGCCGTCCAAGAATGCGAGCGTGAGCGAAGCGTGATTGGAGACGGCAATCGCTGAAACTGTGGTGCTGCTGACTAAAGTACAGAATGAGCAGTATGAAAAATGATTGAAATACGCCTTTTGAATAGAGCTTTTGAAAACGAAAAAACAAACACAAATAAAAAATTAAATGTTTTGGTAGTTTGTGGTCAGTAGGATAGATATTATAGGGAGGCAGATGATATGCCAACAACAATAGAAGTTAATAAGCAAAGTGTGGAGACGCTTTTGGGTAGCGGAAAATCAAAGCCGTTTGTCATACCAGAATACCAGCGTCCTTATGCTTGGACTGATGAACAGGTAGAAACTCTCTTTGAGGATTTATGGGAGTTTACTGCTACAAGTGGTGGAACAGAAAGAGAAAGTTCCTATTTTCTGGGAAGTGTGGTTTCCTACGAAAATGAAAATGGTGAGCAGGAAATAATAGATGGGCAGCAGCGTATTACATCACTTTTTCTGTTATTGCGTGCTATTTATACAAAACTTGTTGCAACAGCAGCATCAGAGAGAACAGCAGAGGCCAACAATTTTATTGGAAAGATTGAGCCTACGATTTGGCGTACCAATAAACTTACCGGAATGGTGGATTTCAAGAACATTCTTTTGAATTCACGTGTTGTAAATAACGATGGTAATGAAATCTTACGTTCTATTTTGGAGACTGGAAAAGCTGATGAAAATGCGAAAGACAATTATTCGAAGAATTATCGATATTTCCAAGAGTTGTTTGATAAGCATTCTAAAGAGAATCCTCTGATGGTTTACCAGTTTATCTATGCTCTTTTGAACCAAGCTATTCTGCTTCCGATTAGAGCTGATACTCAGGATACTGCCTTGACGATTTTCTCAACATTAAATGATAGAGGACTTCCTTTATCAGATGCGGATATTTTCAAAGCGAAGATTTACAACAAACTTGAACAGGATGCTAAAAAGGCATTTATAGAACGCTGGAAAGAGTTAGATGAGCAAGCTACAGATGCGAATGAAAGTATACAACAGCTTTTCTACTACAATATGTTTTATTACCGGGCACTTGACAAGGATACTAAGACTACTACTCCGGGTGTTAGAAAGTATTACGCAGCTAATAAATTTGAACGATTATACAAGCCAGAACTTTTAGATACCCTTTTTGTGATTTTGAATCTATGGAAGGTTGTAAACAAGGGTGAAGAGCTAGAAGGTGAAGATTGGTCTAAAAACAAAAAAATTAGGCAGACACTGGATACCTTGGCTTCATATCCAAATGAGTTCTGGAAATATCCGGTTGTTATTTACTACGTTTGCTACAGAAATAAAGCGAATTTTGAAAAAAGATTTGCTCTGTTCTTGAATAAATTACTTATGGAGCTGATGACAAAGTATTTGATGACACCTACAATCAATGCTGTAAAACTAGATATCTTAAAATTGAATTCTGCAATTGTTGTTTCTATTGTACCTGCATTTGAGTTTAAGGTTATTGATATGCCACAGCTGGAACCATATATTCAGAATCCTAATCGTAATACAGTGCGTATGCTTTTGAAGACGCTTGCCTATGAGCATCAAGATGATTTGCTTCCTGCAAAATGGGAGATTGAGCATATCTTCCCTCAGAAGTGGCAGACCAACTACTTTCCAGATGAGTCGGATTCAACAATAAAGGAGAAAATAGAGCACATAGGAAACAAGCTACCATTTGAAAAGAAGTTGAATATTGTTGCCGGCAATGGCTATTTCAAGAAAAAGAAAAAAGAGTATGCTACTTCTAAGATTAAAATCACAAATGCTATGGGCATTTCGGATGTAATGGATTGGAATGTGGACTCTATCATGAAGCGAGACATTCGTGTATCGGATGAGGTAGTTAAGATTTTAAATAGATGGAACAACGAATATTTAAATATTCCAGGCGACGAAGAAAAGGCAGAATTACCTTCAGAGGAAGACTTAGCTCGAATTGAGGAGTTTAAGAAGAAGGGCTGGATATAATGACAAGGTAAAAAGGTGGCTTTTAACTTGGCAAAAAACAAAACCGAAATAACCATCCGTTCCAGCGCAGCGGAATACCTGACCTATGTTGCCTCTGTGGGTGACCAGCAGGACAGCATTGATATGCGCTACGAAGATGAAAATATATGGCTGACACAGAAGATGATGGTCACATTATATGGTGTTGGTTTGCCAACGATAAATGAACATATTAAAAAGATTTATGCAGATAGTGAATTAGAAGAGTCTGCAACTATTCGGAATTTCCGAATAGTTCAAACCGAAGGTTCACGTCAGGTGACTCGTGATACAAAGCATTATAATCTTCAAATGATTATTGCTGTTGGATTCAAGGTAAACAATGAGCGAGCTGTACAGTTTCGCAAGTGGGCTAACCGTATCGTTAAGGACTACACCATCATATGATCAAACAGCAAAAACGACCAAGCAGTTCTTTGCAAAGGTTCAAAATAAGATGCATTATGCAGTTCATGGACATACAGCAGCGGAGTTGATTTACGAGCGGGCTGATGCTGATAAGCCACATATGGGATTAACCACTTGGGCAGCAGCGCCGGAAGGAAAGATTGTAAAAAGTGATGTGAGTATTGCGAAGAATTATCTTTCGGAGAAGGAAATGCGTTCGCTGGAGCGTATTGTATCTGCTTATCTGGATTTGGCAGAAGACCGTGCGGAACGTCACATTCCGATGACGATGGAGGACTGGTCAAAGCGACTTGATTTATTTTTGATGGCCGATGACAGAGAGGTTCTTCAAGATGCAGGAAAAATCACTGCTGAGATTGCCAAGGCAAAAGCTGAAACTGAATTTGAAAAATATCGTGTCATTCAAGACAGATTATTTATGGCTGATTTTGATAAGTACATGTTGGAACTGGAAGAGAAAGCAAAAAATAATGGCTAGTCTCAGTGCGAGATTATGAAATGCGAGGAAGCGCTGAAAGTATGGTATTGTTAAACTATGTCCGAGGTGATTTTTGTGATGTTGAATAAAATTAGTTTTAAGCTGTCAACAGAAACTTTTGGGTGTGATAATGAGCCTACGGATGTAGTTGAAATCTATATTGATGGAGATAATCTGCGTAAAAAGATTTCATGCGGATTACCATTGTGGCCGTCGGAATTATATACAAGTCTTATGAGAAGTTTCTTTTTGGAGGGTGAACCGGTCAACATATTTGTATGTGGTTGTGGATGTGTTGGTTGTGGAGATACCGAGGTTCATATTGATGAAACGGAACGTTTGGTTATTTGGCATGATTTCATTCACGATTCTAAAACCATTGAGTTTAATCAGATATTTGTTTTTGATCGAGAGCAGTACTATTCTGAGGTAAATAAAATACTTGAATGGGTTGGAGATACAAGACTTGTTCATTATCTAGGAAATGTGTTTACTGTATGGTCTGATGAGCTGCGTTTAAGATATTTGGCAGATAATCTTAGTTGCTCATGTGCTCTAAGATATGATTTCAAGTCAGAAATTTATTTTGGGCGGGAAGAAGTGTTGAATGCGCTGAAGTTAGAGTTCGCAGAGGGTGCATATAAACAAAAAGAAACTCAAAATTTTTTCTACAGAATAGGTGGCTTTCATAGAAGAATGAAAGCAAAAGGATATAGTGACAAGTATCTGGAGTTATATCATCATGAAAGTCCAACTGAAGCAGTTATGCATGTGTTTTATAATACTGATTCAGATGGAAAAATCAATGATATATTGCTCAGAAGAAATATAGAGCGGTGAATTAAAATGTTGAGGAGGTGAAAGTGATAATGGTTACATTTAAATTAGTAGAAGAAACAGACGAGTATTTACTTTATTGGTATTACGCTGAAGGCGATGAAAGCCTGAAACCGGGAATAATCATCGTTGATAAAATTAACGGTGAGATTGATATTACAGAGCTTGCCGAGGATGATTGGGAACGTGATATATCTGTTGAAGAGCTAAATGAATTAGCTGAATCAGTCAATAGGGAGATACGTGAAGAAGGAGGAACGGATTTTCTGGAGCTTGCAACGGAACCGGAGCATAGCGTATTTTTTGGAGACCATGCAGTCAATGCAATTTGGGATAAATTGCGTGAAGGAATTGTTCCGAAAAAAGGAGCTCGGGCTTGGTATTGATGAAGCGTTGAAGCAGTGGTTTTGCTCTATTTTGAATAGAGAAGGAAAATTTTATCCTAGCTGACAGCATAACAGCATAGCATTACAAGGCGTTCTACATGATTGCGGTAGAACGTCTTATTCTTCAAGAAAGATTAGAGAATTTTCATACCATTCTTGACATTATCACAATTATCTGATAATATAAGACCGTAAGATTTTTGCACGTCTGCCCAGAGTACGGTCGTCGCAGCGTCATTGAGAACGCCTTATGTATTATTGAAGTAGTACATAGGGCGTTTTTTGTTAAGAAGAAGGGAGTTGAAGTTATGCAGACAAATGAAGCAAGTCAAGAAAGTGAAATCAAGCAGGTCATCCGCAGCCTTTGCATGATGAACAACAGGTTTATGAACTTTATGCTTGATGATAACAAAGAAGCAGCGCAGGTTTTCTTGCGCGTAATCCTGGAAGATGATAAAATTAAGGTGAGGAATGTCAGGATACAAAGCTTTATCCAAAACATCTACGGACATTCTTCGCAGTTGGATATCCTAGCGCAGGATAGTGAGGGACGCTATTTTAACGTAGAGATACAAAGAAGCGATGAAGGTGCTCCGGCAAGACGCGCCAGATTTTACAGCAGTATCCTTGATACACACTTCCTGCAACCAAGTAAGCTTTACGAAGAACTGCCGGATACTTACGTAATTTTTATTACAGAGAATGATGTCTTGCGCGATAATCTGCCTTTGTATAATATAAGACGCAGAATAGATGAAAATGCGAAATGCTTTGAGGATGGTTCGCATATCATTTATGTCAACAGCCAGCGTCGAGATGATACAGCATTAGGTAAACTGATGCAGGATTTATATTGTACAGAGCCAAAGAATCTGCATTACCAAGAATTTGCCGAGCGCATGGAGTTTTTGAAATACAGCAAGGAGGGCGAAGAAAAAATGACTGACGTAATTGAAGAAT
>ERZ1026862.931-NODE-931-length-18947-cov-11.225281_pt1 | contig 18947 bp, 20 predicted proteins | sample MGYA00380161_ERZ1026862 | MGnify/ENA primary metagenome ERZ1026862 (study PRJEB33269, sample SAMEA4719797) | human gut metagenome | biome: human-associated habitat; feature: organic feature; material: feces | place: Cameroon | collected 2013-10 ... | reverse complement strand
TGCCATTATGTTGAGTGAAATAGTCGTTAATATGATGAATGTTGCAATTTTTTTCATAAGAATCAATAGTTGATTAAACTGATTTTCCCAACTCGTAAGCTTCTTGCAATTTCTTGTTGCCCTCAATAGTGCGTGGAGCGTCAACCCCTCCACAGAACAAAGTACCAGCAAAATGGCTCTTAGGATAGCAGTCAATCCATCCGGTTAGTCCTGCTTCAGCACGTTTAGGCACTTCGGGTTCATTTTCGGCAGCAGTGGTGAGCATGTAAGCATCGCGGAATTTATAGTCAAGCGAGAACATGGCGTTCATGCGGTCGATGAGGGTCTTCATCTGTCCGCTCATCTCATAATAATATATAGGTGTAGCCCAGCAAACCACATCGGCATTCAGCACTTTCAGCATGATGTCGTTCGCATCATCTTTGATGACACACTTGCCCAACTTCTGACAAGCCAGACAGCCTTTGCAGAACTTGATGTCCTTTCCTGCAAGCGAAATTTTTTCCACTTCATGACCTGCAGCTTTGGCACCTTCGACAAACTGATTAGCGAGCATGTCGCTGTTAGAACCAGTACGCAGACTGGTGGAGATAACGATTATTTTCTTCATTGTATCATATTTTTAAATTCTTCTCCAGGAACTCTTCGATGTAAAAATAACAGTTATTCTATATATGCTTCATTATATTTAAGCTGTTTTGCGATACTCGCTTGGAGTCTTTCCCGTCTGCGCCTTGAAAAAGCGGACGAAGTGCTGGGGATACTCAAAGCCGAGGTGCCGGCTGATTTGCGTGATGCTGAGGGCTTCATCCTCAAGCAGTTGTCGGGCAGCGGAAAGCAGTCGGTCGTTAATCAGACTCTTTGCGGTTCTGCCTGTCTCTGTCTTGACTAATTCACCAAAATATTTAGGCGAATAGCAGCATTTGTCGGCAAAGTAGGCTACGGTAGGCAACCCTTCACGCATCGCTTCACGGGCAATGTATTCATCGAGCAGAGAGATGAATTTCTTGACCACCGAATGATTTATCTCCTCGCGTGTGATAAACTGCCGGTCGTAGAAGCGCAGGCAGTAGTTCAGCAGCAACTCGATGTTTGAAACGATGAGTTCACGCGAATGCTTGTCTATGGGATGCTGCATTTCCTGCTTGATCATCGAGAGCACATCACGGATGATATTGACCTCGGCAGCAGAAAGGTGTAATGCTTCGTTGCTTGTATAGTCGAAGAACTCGTATCGGGAGATGTTCTTGCCAAGCTGAGTGCGGTTGAGTAGGTCGGGATGGAAAGCCAATACCGTATATTTTGCAATCGGAACACCTGGAATGGGTTCAACCTTAATCGACTGTCCTGGAGCAAACGATGTTATGGTCATCTCGTCAAAATCATATTCAGTTCTGCCGTATGACAATTTGCAGCCCTTGTTTTCCTTCAGAAAGAGGGCGTAAAGTCCGTAGTGATGTACAGCCTCTTGTATAGGAGAGGTGTTCTCTACACGCCCTACACTTACCAAGGGATGAAGAGTTTCAACCCCTATGAAGTCGTTGAACTCCTGTATGGTATTAAAGAATAATTCCTTCATGAGATTTTTTTATCAATTTCTATTTTGATGGTGCAAAGATAGTGCAAACCGAATGCAGCGCATCAAGTGTTACTTGAATGCAATGCTGAGGTGCAGCCTATCTTATGCAAAGATAGTGCAAACCGAATGCAGTGCATCAAGTGTTACTTGAATGCAATGCTGAGGTGCAGCCTATCTTATGCAAAGGTACGCACGTTCACGGCATTATCTTGTACCTTTTTTTCGGAAGACATTACCTTTATGGCAGATTATTTTATCTTGTCCTTCTTCCCTTATCTGTAGAAAGTGATCCAGTTTGTGCAATAATCATGAGTTTTAGGATGAAGCACATACGCCTTACCTTTGATTTTATACCAGGCATGGTTCCATCCTCTGCCCATATCCAAATAGAGGGCGTTTGTCACCTTATAAGCTTTCAGAGACTCCACAAAGAATTTGTAAGTCATCATTTTATTCGACTCGACGATGCACAGTTTCCCGTTCTTCTCACACAAAGCTCTGTAGATGTTTTTTTTGTCTGCCATCTTGGTGCTCATACTTCTAGTTGATGCGTCCTTTATTATCAGCAGTTGGCAGAATCCCATGCTCCAGCCATTAGCGGAGGTGGGAAAATCCTTTTTCATCACGAATTTCCATTTCCCTTTTTTCCAGATAAATCCTCCAGTGTTTGTTTTGCAGCGAAAGCCCTTTTTCATTTCGCCATTGCAGATATGGTTGTCGGCAATGTTTCTGTGCTTAAACTCTTTCAGCAATTCGCCTGTGAAAGCTGCTTCACAGCAAAACACAACATTCTTTTGCGAAGTCTTTGGCATTTGTCCGCATACCAAATCTATCCTTGTGTATTTAGGATAATACGCATTCAGATTGGCAGTCTGTTCTATCGCACAAGTACTAGTTGTGTCATCAATCAAACTGTCTGATGCGTTGCTTTTTTCTTCTTTAGGTGTCACTTGCTTATTCTGCGTGCAACCGACGATGGACATTATCATAAATGTCGCTATGATTGAATATGCTATCTTTTTCATGTGATTGTTTGGCAAAACAGAGAACACCAGTTCTCTAATTCTTTGTTCTTCTGTAGTAATAATTCAACAATGCAAATATAATTAGATTTAATGGCATGCAAGCATAAAATAAACCATTATTTTGTTTCTATTTTTTCGTAAGATGAAGGTTCTTTATCTGTGAGTATGTCAACAAAAACCTTAACCCTTGCAAAATATTCGCGGATATATGTCATAAGAGCCATTTTTGATGTGGGGGCGACAGCATTGTAGCCCTTAATGTTATGTACTTTAAGCCCAAAATGTTCTGCCAGATAAATGGCTCTTTCGTTATGGAATTTTTGTGATATAACTACAAAGCTGTGAATATTATATACCTTTACAGCCCTGACCACAGAATCGAGTGTTCTAAACCCTTTTCCGTCTAAGATGATGTTGTTGATATCTACTCCATGAGCAATGAGAGAATCTTTCATACATTCAACCTCATTAACTCCGTCAAGGCTATTCTCATCACCACTAATGAGAATGCGTTTTATTTTACCTGCTTTATAGAGTTGTACTGTCGCATCGATGCGATACTTAAAGAAGAGGTTTGTCCGTCTTCCTATCCTGGTTTGTGGCGTAGTTCCTAATAGTAAACCATAGTCAGAAGGAGGAATGCTATCTATCTCGTAAAATGTTTTTTCTTTGGCATTATTCACTATCATCTGGTTACAGACAATAAGAATGTTTAGGCATGCCAAAATGGTAATACCCGTTATCCATAACATTAATCTAAAATATTTTTTCATTTTCCACTAAAACTTTATTTGTTCTTATTCGTCTCATTATGCCAAGGCACACTAGTTCTCATAGCCAAATCGATTGTAAATCTTTCAAATACACCTGTAAGTAAAAGATGGAAGAACACCGCAGCACCTAAACATGCAAACAGAATTACGTAAACAGCAATTAAAATAAAACGGCTATATTCTTTTATATAAAAATACCCTAACAAGCTCTAACCAACTTGCTATACTATAAAGTTTTGCAGCGTCAGTCTTAGTAAACCCGAAAGCGTCGAAATCGTCATTTATCCTCCGTTCTTCGCTCTGTCTGCCATTATCTCTTCCATGTTTTCCTTGGCCCAGTTTATTATTTTTTCCACGAGCGGCAGGAAGGAGAGAGCGCGTGGGGTTAGGCTGTATTCCACACGTGGGGGGATTTCAGGGAATACTTTACGACTTATGAAGCCGTCTTCCTTGAGGGTGCGGAGCGTCTGCGTGAGCGACTTCTGCGAAATGTCGGGAATCTGACGTTGCAGTTCCTTAAAACGCATAGGCTCCTTGTGCTGTAGGTTGTACAGCACAAGGAGCGACCATTTGTCGCCTACACGCGCAAGGACATTGCGGATAGGGCAGCCGACAAATAATGCTTCTCTTATGTCTCTTTGGGTTTGTTCTTTTTCTTTGTTCATTATTTGTCTGATGGGATGATGTTGGCATCTTCCATGAAGTCTGTGATAGGCTTTGAGTCGTACTGAATGCACATCATCACCATGTCTTTGTCTGAGGTGTTGCGCAATGCACGTACGCCTGCTGGAGATACACGGATGATGGTGCCTTCGCTTACGGCTATCTTCTCGTCGTCTACCTCATACTCGCCTTTGCCCGAGATGATCACATAAAGCTCTTCGTGGGTCTTGTGCGAATGGAAGAAGGGTGCGTCTTCGCCTACTGCAATACGCTGCAACGATGCTTCTGCACCAGTCATGCCGAGTTCCTTACCAAGGAAAATCTTGCTTTCTACGTTCTGCCAACCATTTAGGTTCTTGATTGCATAATTCTTCATGTCTTTCTGTTGTCTTTAATGTTTTGTTTCTGCAAAATTGCTCTGCAAAGTTAATGACTTACAGCAGATTATACAAGAAGGTACTTATTGTTGCCTCAGTTACCTAAAGGTTAGAATTGGCTATATCAGATACTTACGAATTTTGGTTTAATGTATTTTAAATAAAATCTTAAAATGAGTAACTATTCAGTGGTAGTAAGAATGATCTGATTTAGCCTCATTTCTCTGTATTTTTTTTTGAGAATCAACTACTTAGATTGTTACTGATGCCGAAGGGCTACTTTTCCACGCAAAGAACCTTGATGGAATGTAAATGTGGCTCTATGCATCGTAACAAAATGTTACTTTCTTTTTAATACTGACGCAAAGATAATGTCCCTCTACCTAACAAGGTATATGGTTTTCATTACAATATGATAATATCTCATCATCAGAGGCAAGGCATTTGTCGCAATACCTCTGTAAACCTCCTTTTACATCTTCTAATACATCAGTCTGAGCCATTATCACTTTTGTTGTCTTCGTGATAAAATCCTTGAAGTCTTGATTTATCCTACAGAGTTTATCTATTGTGTAATAGTCCAACTCATTTTTGCGAGCAGGGAACAGAATTCTAGTATCATCCTGATATGGAGATAATTTTATAACTCCTATTCCAAAAGACCTATTTAATCTCTCCATTTCCTCCATGAGGTCCTCGTTTATCTCAAATGCAACCAGATAACCATAATTTGCCCAGTTACTGTTTGACAAAGCTTGAAAAAAGTACTCTTTCAACTGATGGTCGTTGTCAATGCTACGTTTCAGTTCATAAGAGTACAAGTCCATATATTCTTTGGTCTCAGCTGCCTTTAACAATGACCTTGTTGTCGGTTCTTGAAACTCATTAAATTCGACTCCAACCATGTCAGGGTGAACCCATTTCTGAGCTTGGTCTACACGATTTGAAGATTCATGAAATATGGTCTTCGAAAGTATGTTGCGCTTTGATAAATAGGTTGCAAGTAATTTGTGGAGACTACGTTCTTTATATTGTCCTTTTCTAATCGTCTGCACTTGTGAAACTATGGTAGAAGGGATTTCACCATTCATCAACGAATCCAATTCCTCTGTGTATTTAGTTATGTTGCAACATGTGCCGATGGAACCTGTAGAGTTTTGTAGCTTTTGTGACATTGACCTTCTTGGAATTACTATGTCTTTCCAATCCACAGTTCGTCTATGTGGTAATTCTTTGTTTGGTTGAAAATAATAGTCACCCGTTATTTCACCTACGTGGTAGCCACCATTTCCATTTGAAGCCAACACAATGTCGCCTTTCTTCAAACCGAAGCATACTGTCCACAAAAAGCCTATGCAGTTCCTTGCAGTTTGGACAGATTTATCAGGATGTATCTCAAGATACTTGTTTATCATCTGTTGTCGCCAAACATTTTCCTGAGTGAATGGCGTGTCGTTCAGATTAATATCTTTAAGAAAACTTGCGCCTATATAATTGTGTTCAAGGCAGTCGCTAATATACATGCTGTGTTCACCAAGCATTATACGATTATATTGTTTCATAATGGTTGTTTTAGATATTGGAATAAAAGGTTTATTTAATTCGCTCAAAGTAATTGGTCTTTAGTTTATTTCGCGCTTATATATATCTTACATACGGGTAATATCGAATTTCCCTAACCTCGTTCTACTTTCCGATGCACTATCTTCACATCCTTGATAATCAAGCGCATTGCACTTTAATCGGTACGGACGAAATTTCAACATTTAGCCAAACATCCTCGGAATGTTCAAATCCTTGATACTCAGCCGTTGCGTGTATCTCTTCGTACCAGGCTTCTTCTTTGTGCTATTTTGCGGTAGCTCTGATGAAGCAAAGGTAGCTATAATCAGTGAGAAACGAGCAGAAAATAGCTGAATTTTGATTGTGGAGTCTTGTATTTGTCTCGTTTTGTTGGAAAATTGATGTAAAACGCAATTATTATAGCATAAATCATTTGATTTTATTCTTCTTTTACATAGATATTATTTATCTTTGCGGAGTACAATAAATATGTTCTGATGGCAAACAAAGATATAAACCGAATCAAGGTAATACTTGTAGAAAAGAAGAAAACCGCAAAGTGGTTAGCTGGGGAACTTGGCAAAGACCCGGCAACAGTAAGTAAATGGTGTACAAATGTCTCGCAGCCCAGCCTTGATACGCTTGTAGAAGTGTCCAAGGCGCTTGGCGTGGATGTGAGAGAACTACTCGTATCCACCAAGGAAGAGCCGAAGTATATTCGTGTAGAATGATGGCAGACGAAAGACAAGCAAAAAAATGAACGAATCATCATTATACAAAGTTGGCGAAGAAGTGGTGTTTACATTGAACGAAATACAAAAAGAAGGAGTAGTTTTTATTTTTGATGCTAACGGAACATTCGAACGCCCCAGAATCCCATCTTATGATATTTTGGTAGAAAATTAGAATATGCTTTATAAACATGTGCCATACGACATGGTAAGTAAAAAATGACATTAATAATGAATACAAAAGCAAAACCATTCATCAAATGGGTTGGCGGAAAAGGTCAACTCATTGAACAACTGGAAGCCAAACTCCCAGCTGACTTTGATAATTGGGACAATGCTACATACATAGAGCCATTTGTTGGCGGTGGGGCAATGTTGTTCTATATGCTACAGCAGCATCCAAATATCAAACGTGCCGTAATCAATGACATCAATAGTGATTTGATTACTTGTTACCGAACTGTACGTGACAATGTGGAGGAGTTGATTCCTGCATTGCAAGACATTCAAGCACAATATTACGCTTTGCAAGACATGGAGGCAAAGCGTGAAATGTTTATGACAGTACGTCAACGCTACAATGAGAAGAACCTTGACCCGATAGAGAATACGGTAAAGTTTTTCTTTCTCAATCGCACTTGCTTCAATGGCTTGTATCGTGTTAATAAAAATGGATTGTTTAATGTCCCTTGCGGAAAGTATATGCAACCACAAATTTGCGATGAAGATACACTTAGGACTGATAGTGAATTGTTGAAACGAGTGGAAATCTTGGAAGGCGACTTTGAAAAAACATTACTTTATGCGCAAAATAAAACATTATTTTATTTCGATCCTCCATATCGCCCACTTAGCGACACTTCAAGTTTTAATGACTATACCAAAGAAGCATTCAACGATGATTCACAAATTAGACTGAAAGAGTTTTGTGATAAAGTGGTTGCTGATGGGCATAGTTTTATGTTGAGCAATTCTGATTGCAAAGGCAAGAATGAAGCAGATAAATTCTTCGATGTCTTGTATGCGAAATATTATATAGACAGAGTTATGGCTTCTCGCAACGTGAATGCTAATGGAGCGAAACGAGGAAAGATTTCCGAACTATTGGTTCATAGTTATCTTAATACAAGAGATAGGCAATCAGGCAACATCAAAGAACAAAAGTCACACCATGTGGCTGTAAAACAGAACGCTTATGCTTAAAGATTTCGATAAATTCATGTCTCAATTAAAAGAGACAAACCAAACGTTAGACTTCTTCTGTGATTTTGAAAAAATATCGCAGAACGTAGAGGATATAAAGTTGAGTTTATGTATGCTCAACAGCCTCATTGGAGCATCCGATTTGCGCAAAAGTGTCGAAACGATATGGAACAGAGATAAAAACACCTTTTCTGTTATGGACATATTGGTTGCAGTTCGTACTCGTGACAAGAAAAAGATACTTGACTCAGTTGGGAACTGCGTACCATTGGAAAGTATGTTCAACTCTGTAGATTCTGTTATGACATTCTTGACAGAAACGGGACTTGGTGATGTTCTTCAAAGTCAGAAAATAAAGAATCTTGTGGATTATGTCTTTGGCATAGAAACAGGACTGGATACAAATGCAAGAAAGAATCGAAGTGGTCATGTTATGGAAAATACAGTGGCCAACATTCTTACTAATGCAGAAGTTCCATTCAGACAAGAAGTGTATTCGAGAGAATGGTCTGCTATCACAGAGGTTCTAGGGGACGATGAAAAGCGCTTTGACTTCGTTATTGAAACCTCGTCAAAAGTATATCTGATTGAAGTCAATTTTTATAGTGGCGGTGGATCAAAACTGAATGAGGTTGCACGTTCATATTCAGATATAGCGCCAAAGATAAATTCTGTAGAAGGATTTGAGTTTGTTTGGATTACGGATGGCATAGGTTGGAAGTCTGCAAAAAACAAATTGCAAGAAGCATATGGAATTATTCCAAGTGTGTACAATCTAACATCTGTTCAAGAATTCATTGAATCAATAAGATAAAAGCATATGGATGAACTCTATAATTTCTGCCAAACAATAAAGAGCAAATTAAGCAATGGCGAAAAACTTAGCATAGACCATGCTCGTGAAATAGTCAAGTCTATCAATAATTTTCTCTATTCAAATTATGAAGGAATCGGCAAAACTAACGCATTAGGTACCTCTTTTGAATATTTCTCTGAATTTCATAGATATTGGGAGCAACATCATCGGGAAATACTTGATTGTGAAATTGATGAAGAAAAATGTAAAGCTGTAGCAGACGCTTTACATTCTATATTCATACGAACGAAAGGAAACGCTTTCCGCTTTGTCTATGACACCTGTGGACTGGAGCCACAGGAAATTTGTCGCGTTCGACTTCTAAGTGCAAATCAGGATTTCAGAGGGTCAAGAAATTTTTCTGAATTAGCCGCCATATTTGATAGCGACAATACCATCTTTGATGAAGAATTTATTTATAATGAACCAGATGAATTTGTTCATAGACTCAAAATTACAAATTTGTCACAAACTGATAAGAGAGCTACCTATGCCAAAAACATTGCAGCTTTTGTTTTACAACAGAAATGTTCACCTGTTGAACTCATAAAAGCATATAACGATGACATTTATGAATTGCGAAAAGCTTTGATTAATTGCAAGAGCGCTGGATATGGCAACAAAAAAACAGACATGTTTCTAAGAGATATGGTTGTACTCGGTGTTTGGAAAGATGTCAAAGGCTTTGACAAAATAGATGTGGCAAGTGATATTAATACCATAAAGGTCGCTTTAAGAACAGGTATTATAAAAACGCAAATTCCATTAGTGTCCAGTTTCTTGGATATTTTCTGCTATCAATACAGCTATATTGACGAAATGAATGCTTTGGCTTGGCGACGTGTATGGGAAATATGGCATACAACATATCCTAATGAAACTATCACAAGTCCATGTTTGATAGATTATTTTGTTTACCGTGTTGTAGGCAAACAATTTTGTAAGAAAAACCTATACGTTTTTGAATGCGATAATGAGCACCATCATTTCAAATGGCACTCAAACAGGAATAAGACATGCCAACTTTGTCACGCTTCACACAAAAAAGGAGTGAAAGCGCATCTTGTTATGAGTGTGATGCCATGTAATGACCCTGAAGGTGAAATTAGCATCCGTAAAAGTGAATATGTTAGGTCTTTACCAAAAGAACAACAATTTGGAGAATGCCCTTTCATCAATATTTGTGGGGAAAATAAGAAGTTGATGCCTCCAAAGTCCATAAGTATTATGGGACAAACTGGATGGAATTCGGCTTATGCCAAGCAAAATGAAGGAGGTGGAGGTTTAATGGCTTAATACAAAAATATGGTAAAAGAATATTATAAATCACCCAACAACGATTTCATCCTTGCCCATGGCGACAGTTTCAAGCTTCTCAAGGAGTTTGACTTCAAGTTCGACATGATATTTGCAGACCCTCCCTATTTCCTCTCCAACGGTGGCATATCGTTGCAGAGTGGCAATGTAGTGTGTGTAGATAAGGGTGAATGGGACAAGGGCAAGTCACAAGAAGACATGATGGCGTTCAATATGGAATGGCTGCGTCTATGTCGTGACAAACTGAAGGATAATGGTACTATATGGATTAGTGGCACTTACCACAACATCTTTTCTGTGGCTAATTGCCTGACAGAACTTGGCTACAAGATTCTGAATGTCATCACTTGGGAGAAGACAAATCCACCTGTCAACATTTCTTGCCGCTACTTCAAATACTCCACGGAATTTGTCATTTGGGCAAGGAAGATGCAGAAAGTTCCGCATAAGTTCAATTATGAACTGATGAAAGAACTGAATGACGGCAAACAGATGACCGATGTGTGGCGAATGCCTGCCATTGGTCGTTGGGAAAAGACCTGTGGCAAACATCCTACACAAAAACCTTTACGTCTTCTCGTTCGAATAATTCTTGCCTCAACTAATCAAGGCGATTGGATACTCGACCCATTTAGTGGTAGTTCCACAACAGGTATAGCTGCTAATCTGTGTGGACGAAGATTTGCTGGGCTTGAACAAGACGAAGGATTTTGTAAATTAAGTAAGGCAAGACGTGAGGAAATAGAGAATCTAAATATTCAAAATATACTTATAGAGCATATCGAAGATTTACATTTTCTTGATTCTTCATATATGGTTAATGAAATACCATATGGTGATGAATTTCCGTTTCATTAATGTAGTTTTTAATAAGGTCGAATATGAAGAATAAGTTAATTACAGCAACAATTCTCAAAGAGTGGGCTTCCAAAAGAGAATCACAATCAATAATGCCAGAACTGATAAAGAGGTTGATAATTTCATCAGGAGCTGAGGTGAAAAAATTGACAATTCCTAGTGGTGATAACGTCTATACACCAGGATGGGATGGTCAAGTGAGTAGTGATTCCCCTATATATAATGTAAGTGCAGGAATTTCTCTTTGGGAGATTGGCACGAATTCTGATGTAACTTCAAAGGCCAATAGCGATTATAATAAAAGGACAAATGATGCATTAGGGTATGACAGAACAAAAGCAACCTTTGTTTTTGTAACTCCAAGAATATGGGAAAAAGCAGAAGATTGGGTTAAGGAAAAGAAAAGTGAAAATAAATGGAAGGATATTATTGTATTTACGGCGATAGAACTTGAAGACTGGATTGCGCAATATCCTGTTGTAGCAATATGGTTAGCAGATAAGATTGGCACGATAAAGAACACATCATTAGATTATCCTCAATTATTTTGGAAAAAGTGGGCTAAAGGAGAAAAGTATGTATTGCCTCATTCTTTGCTTTTAGGTGGGCGTGAAGATGCTATTAATGCAATAAAAGTATCCTTACGAGTACCAAAGGTCATTTATGTTCAGTCGGTATCTCGTGAAGAATCTTTAGCTTTTATTTGTGCCGTTGCTATAGAGTGTCAAAAGAATGCAGAAGGTGCTTATCAAAATATTATTATAGCAAAAGAAGATCAAGATGTGCAAGAATTAGTTGACAATTATGAAAATCTTGTAATAATAACTTATGCGGTTGGAAGTTGGAACTATGCAACAGATAAAGGGCATACAATAATATGTGCAGTTAGTCCAGAAGAACAAATAAAGAATACAGTTGAGTTGCAAACAATAGAACGCCGTTCTTTTATTAATGAGCTGAAAAAAATCGGAATAGAAGAAGATGTAGCAAACAGATATGCAATATCAACGGCACGAAGTCCTTTGGCATTGAGGAGATTATTGCAAATAGACCAACTGAAACCAGCATGGGTGCGTTCTGAAAATATACAGAATTTACTTCCAGCAATCTTTGTTGGAAGATGGAATGATTCTGTTGATGGGGATAAGAATATATTAGAAAAGTTAGCTGGGCGCTCTTATGATGATTTCGAAAAGATAATTAGAAAAGAGTTGTTCAGTAATGAGAGCTTGTTTTTGGAAACAGGGGGGAATTGGCGTTTACGTTCTGTATATGAGGCCATAGGATATTCTGCATCTTTTATGACCATATCATTTAAAGACACTTTTGCAGAAATAGTTAAAGACGTATTGTCAGATGATGACCCAGATGCTATAAATAAAATAGAAGCAACAGAACTCTGCTTTTGGAACTTTAAGCAAAAGTATTCTTTTGATCTTAAAGAAGGAATCTGTCATACTTTGATATTGTTGTCTTTACAGGAAAACTCTGATTTTGTGCATGATATTTTATCAAAATTTTATGCTTCAATTCAAATTGAAAGATTTTTATCAATAAGAAACCTATTGCCTCTTTTGGCAGAAGCTGCCCCTGCCTCTTTTATTACATTCTTAAAATCTGATTTGAAGCATGGAGGAATTTTCGTATCTTCATTGTTTAAAAAACGAGAAAAAGGATATAGCTTTTATGGACCAAGTATGAATTTTGTCCAATTGTTATTTGCCTTAGAAGGCTTAGCCTGGAATGACAAACATCTTAAAGACGTGTCAATGATATTATTAGAATTGACTAGATATAAGATAGATGATAATGTCGGCAATAAGCCAATTATAAGTTTAGAGAGAATCTTTAGAGCTATATTACCTCAAACTTATGCTGATGAAAATATTAGACTGATAGTTTTGGATGCTATTGTTACCAAGTGTCCTACTGAAGGCTTTTATTTGTGTTTAGCAATATTAAATAATTTAGGAAATAGAGTCTTTGAATATTCCTACCACTTTAAATGGAGATTTAGCGATTTGACACAAAAAACTAATAAAGAGTTTGTAATTTCTTTTTCTTATTTAGAGCGTATAGTAGAATTATTATTGAGCGTTATACCATGTTCTTCTGAATATATAAAAGAATTAATATCACTTTATGCAAAACCTGAAATGAAAAATTTTAGAAATTTACTTATTGCTAAAGTTGAGTCTTTGAAAAATTTCATTAAGGGTAATGAAGATATATGTTCTTTACTTCGTCAGGAGATTAACTTTAATGAGGAAGAGAAAAGAAAAGATAGATTTTTGAATAATGTTGAACTGGGTAGATTAAAGAAACTGTTGGAGGACATTAGACCTACTGATGTTGTCTTAAAAAATCTTTGGCTGTTTGAAAATAATTATCGTTCTTTCAAGATGGATTATCATATTTCTTTTGAAGAAAGACATGCTCAGATCTTGAATTTGAGGAAAATAGGAATATTGGATGTTTATCATGCGAATGGGCTGAAAGGATTAGGTAAGTTATGTAATATGGTAGAAAGTCCAAAAGAAGTGGGGCACACTTTAGGTGAAATGAAAACCATAGAGGTTATTGATTGGTTCTGTAAGTCTTTAGCTAATGGCGCAATTCCACCAGAAGTAATATATGGTTATTTTAGGGTTTTAAATTTCAAGCAAGACAAATCTTTTTTTCAACTGATTGAAAAAATAGAAAATGTTGATAAAAGAATTTTATTACTTGCAAATGTTGGTTATAATAGTCAAATAGCAAAATATATAAGTTCTTTTGCTGCTGAATTTCAGACCAAATATTGGTCTAATGTAAATGTTTGGTCCTGTGAGAATACTGAGGTGGAAATTGTGGTCAAAAAGTTGAATTCTGTAGGTAGGTTTCGTAAGTCTTTTAAGCTAATATATGGGAATGGGAAAAAAATGCTAGTTTCAGATGAGTTAATAGTGGATTCTGTTATTCGGTTACTTCATGGAACGAAAGATGGCATGCCTGAGCGTTTTGAACTTATTAAAATATTAACATATTTAGACAAGTCTGATATACCTATAGTTAAAGAAAATAGAACTGATATTTTATAATTATATTAGGAATGATTCTAACTTAAGACACTTTCAATTGTTTTATGGAATCCTGCATAATCCTTCAACTATGTTGGAGCTTATTAAATTTGCATGGCTTCCTGAAAATGAGCATGCAAAAGAAATCCGAAAGGAAGAATTAGCTAAAAATAAGAACCTTTCAGTCATTGCAATGAAAGCGTTGGAAGTACTACATGGCTTAGAGGGTCAGCCTTGTGAAAATAATAATGGAGTTGTAGATGGTGAGGATTTAAAAAACTATATCAAAAAACTATTAGAAATTGCAAAATCTGAGTATTTAGAGCGTCCTGCTATGTATATTATAGGAAAATTATTAGGAAATATTAATTTGGGGGAAGATTATCCTCCTTCTTATCTTGGAGAAATTTTAGATGAACTAGACAAAGATGAAATTGACGATGAATATCGTCGACAACTTTTTAACAGACATGGTTTTACGTGTAGAGCTTATAATGAAGGTGGAACTATAGAACGCAGCAGAGAGAAAATGTTTTTATCTTATGCAGAGAAAACGAGGTTTACATATGATAGAATAACAACAGTTTTTGAAAAACTTGCGTCAGAATATCATCATATGGGTGACCGAGAGGATGTAAATGCAAAACTAGAAGATTTTGATAATTAATCCCCTATGGCATTAGTTAGTTAAAATTTGAGATAATGGCTAAGCGACTTTACGCTGTCAGCCCAAGAATCTCTTTGATAGTATGAATAATAAACTTACAATTTAATACATCTTTAGCGGAAGGTTTCTACTAAACCACATTAATGACTTGCAGAAGCTACAAGTTCGCTTTATGGTAAATGAAGGTATTATCGGATATAACGACTTGCTTTTTTAAAAGCCTTGGTTCGTGCAAATTATAAGAATGCCCTGAAAGGAATTGATTACACCTCTGTATATTTAGAGCGTTTCTTCCGAAATCTGTTGTTAGGAGATAAGTGGGATTTGCGTAACCGCTACCTCCATATCCATGCAACAGATGAATGGAAAGTGCAGCCACAATTGGACATATCTACAAGCACCCCACAAGTTCTAAGAGAGCACCCCACAATTACCCCACAAGTAATAGACAAGTTGCATACAAGTATTCCTTATATATTAGAACTGATAAAGATCATAGGGGATAACGAAATGTCGGTAAATGAAATGTTGTTCGCAATTGGACTTAAGGAACGAAAGAACTTCCTCTACCTTTATCTGAAGTCTGCTATCGGTGATGGTTATGTTTGTTTGCTTTATCCCAACTCTCCAAGGCATCCTCGACAGAAATATCTTCTGACGGTGAAAGGGATAGCGGTGTATGATGAGTGTGTCAAATCAATGTGAAAATCTGCCAGAGCTTGCTCCCCTAAGGCGATCAGCCGAGGAACTCCGAGGATGCTTGACTTGTACAAGAACTCCTTTTGGAGAGGCTGCCTGATGCGGTTTTCAAAAAACCGGTAATTAGGCTTACCGATTTTGAAAATCGTTGTTTTAGTGGCATCGAGCAAGCTCGTTGAAAAAGAGAAAAGCCAGTGCTCTTTGTGCATCTTATGTGAGGTGCGCATTGAGCATTGGCTTGACATTTATGAACAATTATTGTTTCTTAGCCTCTGTATGAGCCATTCAAGAAAGGGACAATCTCGGTTGTCTCTTTCAATCGGTCACCGATACGCTTGCCGTACACCTCTGAGATTTGTTGAGGGGTGAGGTTGGAGGTGATGATAGTCGGCAGTTGGTGTTCATAGCGGTAGGAGATGAGGTCGATGATGGGACTGAGCACATTGCCGTATTCGATGATTTCGCGAGGCTCGGTACCAAGGTCATCTATTGCCAGGATGTCATTGCCCATGAGTGACCGCCAATCTTTGGGATGCATTTTGCAGATGTTGGCAAGGTCTTTGGCATTGTAGAGGCTGATGCTGAAGTCCTGACCTGTCGCTTGATTCTTGATGCCCAAATGATTGACGAGGTTTTGCATGGCATAGACAAAGGTTGTTTTGCCATTGCCGCAACCGCCAACAAGCAACAGACTGTTCTTGCCGGACATGCCACAAAGCCAGTGGGCAACACTTGCAACTTGTTTATGCAACTCACTACCATTCCGAAATGGATTGTTGCGATATTCCACTTCAGCCGAGATGGCTGCTGTCAGATACTGAGCTGCCAATTCGCTGTTCATCGGCAACTTAAAACGAGCCTTCATAGGCTTGCGGTGAAGTAACTGTGACTTCAATACTTCGTTTACTTTCATAATTTTGCTTGTTAAAATTGTTGCTATTTGTCTTGAGATATTCTTTTTTCATCTTGTTGAAGAAATGACTGCGGCAGTCTGACTCTTCCTTCTCCGTAACCTTGCAGATGCGGAGGTAGGCAAAGAACTTGTGGATGTATGGAATGAGGTGTACAGACTCTGATATTTGATGATTGTTCAGCTGACTGATTATGTTCTTTTGCCATTCCACATCCTCGACCAAAATCTTTTCCAAATCGTCAATGCTCATGCGTGCGTGGTGATTAGAGATTTCTTTGTTTATGTTGTTGTCTTTAATAATGGTTGCATGAGTGGTTTCGGCATCAGTTTTATGAGCAGTACTGTCAGCAGTTTCGCCATCGGGTTCAAATGTGCGGATATGATAGGTTGGGGCGCGAGAATGTTGAACACCCTCCGTAAAACCAATAAGTCCTTTCTTCTTCAGTCCGTTGCGAGCACGGATGAGTGTGGCTTTAGTCATACCAGTAGATGCACAGATGATAGCCGTAGCACAAACAATAGGCATCTGCCAATAGTTGCGGTTCGCCTCGTTGAGCAGATAGAAGTAGAGCGTTGTCTCTGCCATGGTGAACTGCGTGTTGCGGTTGGTCTCCCAAAAACGGTTAATCAACTTGATATACTCCATGGCTACATTCCCCAATTTGATTTTGGCTTGTGTCTTACTGTACTGCGCATCTGTTCGGCAATACTTTCTGTTGTTTGCGAAGAAGCGTCTTGCCTGGCACTCTCCATCCACGCCATCAACTCCGAACGCTTGAACTGAAGCATCTTGCCTGGCTGATAGAATGGTATCTTATGCGCTTGCGTGAGTGCATAGACTGTGGACTTGGCCCGACCGAGAATCTTGCATGCTTCATCAATACCAATCATCTGTTCTACTTGTTGCTTGCTACAATGTTTCTGCAACGCTGCTACTGTACTTTGCAGCGTGTCAACTTTCTGAATCAGTTCAGAAATAGCCTGAGGCATTGCCTCGAATGTGATATTGTCCATAACTTTCTGGATTTTGATGTTTCGTGCTGCAAAGTTCTGTGGTTATTCTTTATCCTGATGGTTATTTCATAGATAACCGCTTGTTTGTAAGCAATAATCGTAACCACATTCTTATGGTACCAGAGGCTCGTCTTTGGGAATATTCTCTATCGTACATCTGACGTAAGTGTCATTCATCTTTCGGTAGATTGTCTCCTCGTTGGTGTTTTCAAGAATCATCGGAAAAGCGTTCTTGATGAAACGACATGAAGCTCTACGGTCTAAGGCATCCAGGCGAGTCCACAGATTCCATATCAAGTGGTAGAAGTCAATAGGGCGAAGTCCTTTTGTGTAGTTAATGCCAATCTTAATGGGTGTGCATCTTATGATGCCACTGGCATACTCTTCAACCAAATGCAATAGTTGGGGCGTTAACTCCTCAGGGAAATATTGGGCAACAACCTTTTCTATGTATTCCTTGCATTGAGTAACGGCCATTTGTCGGTCTGTTTCTTTTGTATTAATTTCTTGCACAGGCAGAATATCATGCTTTTCTGTTATTATAGGCATAGAACTTTTGCTCGTGTCTTCAGAAACGATAGGCTTTCTTTTCGATAGCTTTTGCCTTGTCATTCCCTCCTTGCACACAGACAATAGAACTACATAAACAGAATAAGAGACAATGCCTTCAATGCCAATGGAACATACTCCCAAAACAATATGGCATTTCAATCCATTAACGACATAGATATATGAGATGGCGCAAATGAATAGCGTCATTATCAAGTAAATGTTGGTAGATACGAACTTTGTAATATTCATAATATGATGCGATTATGTGAGTTTTGTTGATACAAAGTTATCGGTCATCCAAGCAAAGAATAGAAAGAAATATCAGATAACAACCTTTTTGAGGGGTAAAAAGCAAATTTGGTTCTATTCAGAAGGTAGAATAGAACCAATAGAGAAAATCCAAAACTTTCGTCTTCAACCATAAAACTTGGACTTATAAAAGACTCAGGACAGCTTATTTCAAGGTAATCCTGTCAACCGTCTCACGTTTCTTGTCATTCACAAGGTCGGCATAGATTTGCGTAGTGGTGACATTCTTGTGTACAAGCATCTTGCTGACCGTATAAATGTCTGTACCTGAGGCAATCTGCAACGTAGCGTAAGTATGACGGAAGCAATGGAATGAGATATGTTTTTTGATACCGGCTGCTGCAATCCATTTGCGGAGTGGATAATTTACCATGCTTCTTGTGAGTCCACGAAAGACTTTACCTTCTGTGCGTTCACCACAGAGTTGCAGAGCTTCATCACTGATAGGGAGCATCGTTTCCGTGTCTGTCTTTTGTATTCGGATGCGGACGCAATAGCCAAGGTCGGGAGCCAACTGGATGTCATCCCATGCGAGATTGAGAATGTCGCTGATTCGCAGTCCTGTAAGGCAGGAGAACAGCGAGGCTTGTTTCAATACAGGGATGTCGCATGGAGTAGCAGCCAACTTCTTTAGTTCTTCTGAAGTGAGAAATTCCTTGCGCACATCATCTGTTTCAATCTTCTCCAAGAAATCGTTCACATTCTCCTTAATCATCTTTTCTCGATAGGCGATGTTGAGGAAACCACGGAATGTGGAATAATAACCAGCTGCCGAGTTCTTGCTGATTT
>ERZ1026862.929-NODE-929-length-18966-cov-13.109037_pt1 | contig 18966 bp, 18 predicted proteins | sample MGYA00380161_ERZ1026862 | MGnify/ENA primary metagenome ERZ1026862 (study PRJEB33269, sample SAMEA4719797) | human gut metagenome | biome: human-associated habitat; feature: organic feature; material: feces | place: Cameroon | collected 2013-10 ... | reverse complement strand
GTATATACTAACTTATGAAACCGATATTTGTTTTTATTCAGCTATTTTTATTTTTGCTTGCTTACTTGCTTCTTTCTTCAATTATGTAATTCGGCTTGTCTGGTTTTGCTACACAGTTTGTTATCAAATCAATAGACCATCCGATTAAACCTCCGATTAGAATATTGCCCCATGTCCATGAATTCACTTTCTTTTGTAATACAACATCTCGGTAATCTTTAGTTTCAGATTGGATTTTAACCCGTTGTCCATCTATTTTATGTCGGTCAACTTGCACAGTGTATGGAAGTGTGACGTTAGGGTAGGTTTGTTTTTCGGTGATAATAGTTACAGGGTCTTTTGTATCTCCATCAATAGTTATTTTGGGATTTCCCCCTGCAACAATTGTAGCACAAGAAGTTAATGTTAAAACGCATGCTACAGAGAATAGAATACTTTTTTTCATATGTTTCATTATTTTTAGTTTATGTCTATACCAGCTTCAAACCTTCTGGCGATATGGTGATAAGGCGGCGCTTGTATAGGTCGCCAACAGCCTTTTTGAAGGTCTTCTTGCTCACTTGGAAAGTGTGCTTGATGTCTTCGGCATCGCTCTTGTCGCCAAGAGGGCAGAAGCCATTGTTGTCTTGAAGATAGGCGAGGAGAGTGTCGGCAAAGTCGGTAGTGAGCTTACGGCCTGTAGGCTGAAGCGTGATGTCGAGCTTTCCGTCAGGACGCACATTATCTATATATGCAGTCATCTTGTCACCTGTGGTGATGAATTTGAATATCTGGTCTTCGTATACCAATCCTGGAAATTTGTTCTCGACGATGACCTTGAAACCGAGGTCGGTCTTCTGCCATACCATTATCTCTACAGGTTGTCCGTGCTTGTATTGAGGTTGTTCCTCAGAGAAATAGCGTTCTATCTTTGCCGAAGCCACCATGCGATAAGAGTCTTCGTCCATATGGATGTGAACGATATACTTGTTGCCAATCTCCATCTTTTTCTTTTGCTCACGGAAAGGGCAGAAGATATCCTTCATCACTCCCCAGTTGAGGAATGCGCCATATTCGTTTACCCAAGAACATTCGAGATATGCAAACTCGTCAGCCTTGGCAATAGGTGTTTCGGTAGTAGCGATGAGACGTTCGTCTTGGTCGAGATAGAGGAAACACTCAATCTCGTCGCCAACCTTTGTACCTTCTGGCACATACTTCTTCGGCATTAATATGTCGCCCTCGCGACCGCCATCGAGGAATATGCCGAAAGTCTCCTCGTTGTTGAAAGCATGAGGGTTAGGACGCTTAGCCTCCTTGATAACCTTCAGTTTGTTGAAATCGCCTAATTTTAGTTCTGCCATAAAAATATATTATTCTAAATGGTTTCTTCTGTAGTGAGTGTGCGCTCTTCTGATATAAGACCGTCCTTCATGTGTATGGTACGGTCGGTAGTTGCAGCCAACGACTCATCGTGAGTGACGATGACGAAAGTTTGTCCGAACTTGTCTCTGAGGTCGAAGAATAGCTGATGTAGCTCAGCTTTGTTCTTAGAGTCGAGACTTCCCGAAGGTTCGTCGGCAAGGATTACTGCAGGCTTGTTAACCAAAGCTCTTGCCACAGCCACGCGCTGCTTCTCACCTCCCGATAGTTCGTTAGGCTTATGGCTTGCTCTATCTTCCAATCCCATGAACTTGAGCAGTTCCATAGCCCTTTCCTTAGCTTCCGACTGACTTGTGCCTGCAATGAAAGCAGGAATCATAATGTTTTCGAGAGCTGTAAACTCAGGCAACAGCTGATGAAACTGGAATACGAAGCCAAGGTGGCGATTGCGGAAGTCGCTAAGCTTAGCCTTCGACAGATTGCTAACATCAATACCATCTATAACGATGCTGCCACTATCTGGCTTGTCGAGAGTTCCGATAATCTGCAATAAGGTTGTCTTGCCGGCACCACTTGGACCAACGATGCTCACAATCTCACCTTTATTAATATGTAGGTCTATACCTTTCAGTACCTGTAAAGAGCCGAAGCTCTTGGTGATATTCTTAATGTCTATCATAATTTCTTGATTAATCTAATCTTTCTATATATCCAATCTTGCAGTTCGTCGTATGCAGAACGTTCCTCTGTATGCTGCGACTGTGCGAAAGTCATTGTCTCCATTTGTTCGCCAAACTGGTCAGGGAATATTATCATGAGGTTTTTGGCATTGAAGTATTTCGTTATCTCCTCAGGCAAACGGTCGAGAGCCGTCTTGTATGAAACTGTTCCCTTACGCGCTGTTACAACCACAAACATATGATCTTGCGATATAGTAGATGCCAACATTGGCAGTTCGCTCCAATGCTCCATCTCCTCATAGTCGGCTCTTAGCTCGTTATGCTTATTGGTGATAAACTGCTTGATAAGTTCCTGAGTGTCTTTGCGGCTATGGAATGTGATGCGACATTCCAGATTCTTAGCCATACGAGCCAAACGCTCAAGCCAACGATAGAAACCAGGCTCATATTGTGCTCTTGACGGTACTGCCACCTGTATTCTTCTGATTGTTGTCAATGGCTGATGCAGACGAGCCATAATAATCTGGCGGTTAAGACCATTGAACAAGCTTTGATGGAATTCGCCCCAGAACTTATTAGATACCTCTGCATGCATGTGCATACCGATAAGAATCTCTGAAGCCTGAAACTCCTTAAACGCATGCTTTATACCGTTGGCAATATTGGCAGCGATGCGCACCTGTGTTTGCATCTTAACATCAGAGCCTGCGGCATATTGCTGAACCTGTTGCAATATCTTCTGTCCTAAAGCCTGATTCTGTCTCATCTTGGCATCATCATATACCACATTCAGACCCACCAAACCGCGATTGAGCTTTGGATTTCTCATCAGTATGGCAAGATTTATCAAGCGGTTTGCATACTCCGGATATTTCACAGGCACGAGAATCTTCTCGTCATCATTCTCTGGTTCTTCCTCGTGCGCAAACTCCTTGTCGCGAAGAATGATTCTCTGTGCAGCATTCTCGGTCACCATAGTAGAAATGATGCAAGTGAAGAGAATCATCATTACCACACCATTAAGCATAGTGTCGTCGACAAGATATTTGCCAGGAGCAATCTCTATCTTCATTCCCACCAGCACCATGGCAATAGCGCCAGCAGCATGTGCAGAGGTAAGACCAAACATCATGCGACCCGACGACCAAGGCATGCGGAATAAGAAGCAGGCTAAGTAGGCTGCAATAGCCTTGCCCACAGTTCCAAATACCACAATCAAGAATACCACCCATAGTATGTTGCCACCATTGAAGAGCAATCTTACGTTGATGAGCATACCCACACCAATAAGGAAATAAGGTATAAAGAGGGCGTTGCCAATAAACTCTATTCGGTTCATCAATGGCGATACTGGAGGAATATAGCGGTTGAGGATAAGACCAGCAAAGAAAGCACCCGATATACCATTGACGCCCACAGCCTCGGCAAGAGCTGCACTCATAAAGAGCATAGCCATGACAAAGATAAACTGCATAACAGCATCAGAATATCTGCGCAAAAAACATCTTGTTAGTCGCGGCACTATCAGCGATAGTACACCACAATAAATAAGAATCTTAGCTACAAACCAAGCCCAAAACATAAAGTCGCTATTGCCAGCGTGAGCATTCTCTATAGCTGATAATATAATGAGCGAAGTAAGCAATGAAATCATAGATGCTCCAACGCTTAGCGTAACACTCGGCTTGCGTTGCAGACCATATCTGCCTACGATAGGGTAGGCGATGAGAGTGTTGGAAGCCATGATACATCCCAATATCAACGAAGCCATGATGGAATATTTCAGCATGCTAACACTCATGACGAATGTTAAACCAAATGGAATAAAACACGTTAGTGCACCATATATCAGCATTCGCTTCACATTCTTCTTTACTCCCTCCATATCCATCTCGAGAGCTGCGAGGAACATGATGTAATAAAGTCCCACGTTGCCAAACAGCTCGAACGAGTCGTCGCGATTAAGAATGTTGAAACCATATTTGCCTATGAGAACTCCTGCCAATACCATGCCTATGATGTGAGGGATTCGGAGCTTACCCATAATGATAGGAGCAGAGAGAATTATCAGCATCACGACAAAGAAAATCAGAGTCGGGTTAGTAATTGGAAAATATGTAGCTATATCTGGCATAAGTCTTGTCGTTGTTTAGTTAGTATGCTGCTATATTATGCAAGGTAATTTGCCATGCAAACAGCAAAAATATAGGAAAGCTATGCATTCCACCTGCAAAGTTGCAAAAAAATATTGGATTTCTGACACAATTCGCTGAATTTTAATGGTTAATTGCACTAAAAGTTGTAATTTTGCCCTCATAATTTCACATTTTATTAATATAAACAGGTAATTATGAAAGTAGCAATTGTTGGTGCAAGTGGTGCAGTAGGACAAGAATTCCTTCGCATTCTTGCAGAGAGAGAATTCCCTATGGACGAATTGGTGTTGTTTGGTTCTGAGCGTAGCGCTGGCCGAAAGTACACCTTTAAGGGTAAGGAATATGAAGTAAAACTATTGCAACACAATGACGATTTCAAGGATGTCGATATAGCTTTCACCTCAGCAGGTGGTGGCACAAGCAAGGAATTTGCCGAGACTATCACCAAGTATGGTGCTGTGATGATCGACAATTCAAGTGCATTCCGTATGGACGCTGATGTGCCATTGGTAGTGCCTGAGGTTAATGCAGAGGATGCGTTGACACGTCCACGTGGCATCATCGCCAATCCAAACTGTACCACCATTATGATGGTAGTAGTGTTGCAGCCTATCGAGAAACTATCGCACATCAAGCGCATTCATGTATCAAGCTATCAGAGTGCAAGTGGTGCTGGCGCAGCTGCTATGGCTGAACTTCAGCAGCAGTATAAGGAGCTTGTAGAAACAGGCGAGGTAAAGACCATCTCTAAGTTCCCACATCAGTTGGCATACAACGTAATCCCACAGATTGACGTTATGACCGATACTGACTATACTAAGGAAGAGATGAAGATGTATAACGAGACACGCAAGATAATGCATAGCGATGTTCGCACAAGTGCTACCTGCGTTCGCGTATCTTCACTTCGTTCACACTCAGAGTCTGTATGGATGGAAACCGAGAAGCCATTGACAGTAGAAGAAGTTCGCAAGGCTCTTGCTGTAGCTCCTGGCGTAACTCTCGAGGATGATCCTCAGAACTATGTATATCCAATGCCTCTTGAGAGTGCAGGCAAGGATGATGTATATGTTGGTCGTGTGCGCAAGGATCTTGCTAACGACAATGGCATCACCCTCTGGCTCACAGGCGACCAGATTCGCAAGGGTGCAGCTCTTAATGCTGTTCAGATTGCAGAATATCTTATCAAAGTAGGAAACGTAAAATAATCCTATAACCCCATGAAGGAACCAAGTCCATGCGACATGGTCTTGGTTCCTTTTTTCTTTTTATTCGGCTAACAACTAACCATATATTTATTAACCATTCATGACTGACATCCTTACCAATTATCAGCCAATAACTCTTGAGGAAATGAGCGGTATACGACTTATGAATCGCACAGATACTAAGTTCGTTACCAATATCGCTACGCTTCGGAAGCTCTTGAAGCTTGCCGTATGGCAATATCGTGCCCAAGAGATTGATGGCAAACGGCTGGCAAGATACTACACCATGTATTTCGATACTCCAGATATGCAGATGTATACCTGTCATCATTCTGGGCATGCCAACCGCCAGAAGCTGAGAATAAGAAGCTATGTGGATAGTGGTCTCAACTTCCTTGAGGTGAAGACAAAGAATAACCATAAGCGCACACGCAAGAAGCGCACCACTATGTTCGACTTCGACCCTCTTGCTCCAGCACGCAATATAGCTTTCGATAGCCATGACGATAACTTCAAGGAGTATGATAGTTTTCTGAGAGAAAACCTTTGGTATAAGCCCGAAATTATGGAAGAGGCTATAGAGAATAGATTTAATCGCATCACACTTGTCAATAATAACAAGACAGAGCGACTCACCATCGATACCGACCTCTGTTTCCATAATATCCATACAGGCAACGATTGTTCGCTACCCGAGCTTGCTATCATAGAGCTTAAGCGTGATGGACTTGTGCCTTCGCCTATACTTTCGTTGCTCAACGAACTCCGAATAAAACCTCTTGGCTTTAGCAAATATTGCATAGGCACAGCACTCACCAATCCCGACATACGCCAAAATCGGTTTAAGCAGCGTCTGCATGCTTTAGGAAAATTGGCAGAGGCAAATAAAGAATTGTAAAAATAATATTTCTATAACCTACCTTTAATAAACAATTTATTTCAACATGGATATTTTCTCACTATCTATTTCAGAGCCATTCGTGGCTATGCTTATTCGACTATTTGTTTGCATAGTAGTAAACCTCGTAATTGTTGATCGTCTGTATTACAAGAAGAGTCGCCGTCGTGATTTCTATTTCACATTCATGCTTATATCCTTAGCGATATTCTTCTTGGTATTCTTTATGATATTCGTATTGGAAGATATGAAGGCAAAGACAAGTATCGGTATTGGTATTGGTCTCTTCGGTATCTTTAGTATCATGCGCTATCGTACCGATGCTATGCCTGTTCGCGAGATGACATATCTCTTCGTAATAATATCACTTTCGGTAGTAAATGCTATTGCAGCATCGGTTTCTATAGTGGAATTGCTTGCCACCAACCTTATTGTTGTTGCAGCTATCTGGCTATGCGAACATCGCTTGAAACTTGAGCCAAGCAAGCTTGTGCAATACGACCGCCTGGAACTTATCAAGCCTGACCGCCGTGAAGATCTTAAGGCAGATCTTGAGATGCGTCTTGGCTTGAAGGTTAGAAAAGTTGAAGTAGGAGCCATAGATATGCTTAGAGATATGGCTGTACTCAGAGTTTACTATAATGCCGATACCGTGAGCAATTCTGTAGACGAGAAGATGAAGCTCAATCGTGCAGACCTCGTAGAGGTTTAGTTTTCAACTCCATTTATTAATACACATATTATATATATTATATGATCAGAAAATCATTATATCTTTTGGCAATGATAATGTTGCCACTAATGTCGTTTGCTCAGAGCGATGATTTCGGCGTTTGGACTTCTATAAGTGCCGATAAGAAAGTGAATAAAAAATTCAGCGTAGGCATAGAGGCTGAGATGCGCACTCGCGACAACTCTGAGAAGATAGACCGCTGGAGCTTTGGCGTAGACGCTCAGTATAAGCTAACAAAATGGTTGAAGGCAAGCGTGGGTTATTCTCTGTTAGATGATAACAACTATAAGATAACCTACAAGGCTTCAAACGGTATGCCTAACAAACTTGCTGAATATTGGGCTGTGCGCCATAGATTTAATGTGTCGCTTACTGCAAGCCAGAAGTTTGGCAATTTCCAAGTGTCGCTTCGCGAGCGTTGGCAGTATACCTATCGCCCTAAGAAGACCATCGACCAACGTTGGGATTTCGATGATGACGAGTATGACGGTAAGGCAAAGACATATAGCGGACGTGGTAAGAACATCATGCGAAGCCGTGTGCAAATAAACTACGATATTCCTAATTGCCATTTCGAACCATACGTTAGTGCTGAGATGTATAACGGATGGTCGGTAGAGAAAATGAGATATACTGCTGGCGTAGATTGGAAAATCACCAAGAAGCATGCTGTAGGTGCTTGCTATCTATACCAAGCTGTTCATGATGATGACGACGACAACGAGCCAAACCTTCATATCCTTGGTTTGGAGTATAAGTTCAAGTTTTGATATTTGGGATGGATTATAGCATAATGCAACTTTGTTATAAAAACCATCCCGTTTGCTGATTTTATTTTATCGTTTAGTGATGTTTCGCTATCTTTGTGCTCAATATAAAACACAAATTTAGACGGAAATGAAATCACTACCATTATTAGCTCTTATGTTTCTGCCTTCGGTAATGACGGCTCAAACGCTTAATGTGGCATCAGGAAATGTTGTTTATCAGTTTCCTGCAGCTCAGGTGGGCGATATGCCTTATATCGATGGCAAAACATTAGAGATATTGGGAAAGTCTATCGACCTTACGTCGGTAGATAGTATATATATTAATAATGCGTCGGTCAACGACAATACTATTGCGGTGGCATATGCTGGCGAAAAGGCTTATGTCACCATGGCTGGAAACATAGCCAAAGACATTACGGCTACTGTTAATGGCGCACATGTTGTGCTCCTTCAAGGTGCTGGTGTAAGCAAGGAGATTACTTACACCCTTAGTGGCACCTCGCAGAAGGGCTCGCTATATATGCATGGTTCGCTCAAGGCAACATTCATACTAAACGGTCTCTCGCTTACCAATCCTGATAGTGCCGCTATCAATATTCGCGATGGTAAGCGCATAGCCATCCAACTTGCTGATGGCACAACAAACACTCTTGTTGATGGAACTTCTGGCTCACAGAAAGCATGTCTCGCTATAAAGGGACATGCCGAGTTTGGTGGTGGCGGTACGCTCAACGTTACGGGCAATACCAAGCATGCCATTTGGAGTAAGGAGTATATGCAAGTGAAGGCAAGCGTTGGCGCAATCAATATCTTGAAGGCTGTCAGCGATGGTATCAACTGCAACCAATATTATCAGCAGAATGGTGGTACTGTAGCTATCTCAGGCGTAGGCGACGATGGCATTCAAGTGAGCTACGAAACTGACGATGATGACAACAAGGTTGTTGACGAAGAGAATACTGCTCAGCTGATAGTTCGTGGCGGAACTTTAAAGGTCAACGTCACAGGCTTAGCGACGAAATGTCTTAATGCCGAGGGCGACATCATTGTGAATTCTGAGAAGTCGGTACCTGTGATAACAGTTTCTTCTACAGGCAATGGCACATGGGATTCTGACGACTCTGAGGCTAAGGCTTCCGCATGTATTAAGTCGGATGCCAACGTCACTATTGCCGACGGTACATTAACCCTCACCAGTACAGGCACAGGTGGTAAATGTATAAAGTGCGACTCCGTACTGACAGTAACAGGCGGCACCATAACAGCTAAGTCTACAGGTGCTGTTTATACCTATGGCTCTTCGTCATATTATTCAAGTAGAAAGCAAGCACCTGGTGGTGGTCCTGGTGGCGGTGGTTGGCCAGGTGGCGGAGGCGGTTGGCCTGGCGGCGGTGGTGGAGGTGGTAATACCAGCTCCAGCAATAAATGTTCGCCAAAAGCTCTTAAGTCTACAGGAAATATGGTGTTTAGTGGCGGTACTATTGATGCCACATCTACCAACTCTGAGGCTATAGAAAGCAAGTCATGTATCACTATCGAGGGCGATGCTGTAGTCAAGGGCTACGCTGGCGACGACGTAATCAATTCTGCCAGCCACATGTATATCAAGGGCGGAACAGTAACTGTTTATTCTACAGGCAACGACGGTCTTGATGCTAATGGCAATATCTATATCTCGGGTGGTCACACCATAGCCTACGGCACACGTAGCCCTGAGTGTGGCATAGATGCCAACGAGGAGCAGAACTATACTGTCTACTTCACAGGTGGTGAACTTATCGCTATAGGTGGTGGCAACTCGGTGCCAGGCAACTCTTCGTCTACCCAATGTTATGTCACAACCTCAGGTAGCGTCTCTGCCAACACCTCTGTAACCCTCAGCAATGGCTCTACCACTCTTGTAACCTTCACCATGCCTTACGCATATTCTAATGGTTCAATCCTCGTTACGGCTCCAGGCATGACAAAGGGCAGTAGCTACACACTCAAGCTCGGCTCTACATCCAAAACTGTATCTGCCGTGCAGTATAGCTCAGGCTCAAGATGGTAAGAGGCTGATGTAAGCTAATGTCGCCAATATTTTGCTTAATTATTTTGGATTTTGAAATATTTGTTTTAGCTTTGCAAAAGATAAAGATATAGTAAGTATGAGTCCGAAATTCAAAGAACAAAATGGCTTTGTGTTCAAGATTTATTCCAATGAGGAATTGAGAATGCATATCCATATTGTAAAAGCGGAGAATGAGGCTAAGTATTGGTTGGAACCAACCATAGAACTTGCTGAAAACTTTGGCTTTGATAGTAAGGAGTTAAGTTTCATCGAAAAAATATTAAGGGAAAATGCAGACGATTTCAAAATTAAATATGCAAGACACACAGGTAAGCGTCTTGATGATAAACGATAAGGGTATCATGCTTTCTGTGCAGGGAAATGATTATTTTATTTCTTATAATCGCATTCCATGGATGCGTACAGCCTCTATATGTGATGCTCTTGATGTTAAGATGAGTGGAAGAAATGCTATAGAATGGCCAAGGTTGGATGTTGATTTAGAAATAGATAGTTTAAAACATCCAGAACGTTATCCTCTTATAATGAAACGTAATGAGATGGAAATGATATAAATCTCATATCTCTGTTATATTGAAAATAATTACTCCCGACAAGAAGCATACTTTAAAGTATACTCTTGTCGGGAGTTTTTTTTTTATCGCATATTATTCCTTCTTATTTCGCAGCTATGCACTCAACCTCAACGAGGGCACCCTTAGGAAGATCCTTAACGGCAACAGCTGAGCGACCAGGATATGGAGCAGAGAAGAACTCGGCATAAACCTCGTTCATAGCACCAAAGTTTGCCATGTCTGAAAGGAATACGGTTGTTTTTACTACGTGAGCCAAGTCGGTGCCAGCAGCTTCGAGAATGCTTTTTGCGTTGGTAAGACTTTGGCGAGTCTGCTCCTTGATGCCACCCTCAGGGAAGTTGCCTGTTGCTGGGTCGATAGGAAGCTGACCAGATGCAAATACAAAACCGTTAGCCTCAATAGCCTGGCTGTAAGGACCGATGGCTGCAGGAGCCTTTTCTGTGTTTATTGCTTTCATTGTGATACGTTTTTATTATAGTTATACATAAATATCGTAAGAATACTGCAAACTTACTCAAAATTCCTTTGATAAACGACTATTTCTGCAAAAAGATGATGTTGTAGCATCTTTTTCTTATTCTTTCTTTACAACTATCAGAAAAAAGTGTTATTTTTGTCAACAGTATTTTACTAACACATTAATACCTACAAATTATGGAAACAAACATTACAACTTTGCCTCAGCTGTCGTTTGCAGAGGCTGTGAAACTAAACTTTGCTCGTATTACAGATTTCAAAGGTCGCTCTCGTCGCTCTGAATTGTGGTGGAACTATTTGGCATATACCATCCTAACGTTCTGCTTCTCGTTGCTTCTGGGAACCAACTATATGTTAGCTGCCATTATCTCATTCATTCTTCAGTTAGTAATTGTTCCTGTCACCATTCGTCGTATGCACGATGGCGGACATAGTGGTATTTGGGTAGTTGCTGCAGTTTTGTTGAATGTTGCAGCCAATGTATATGGTTTTATGAATGGCTTTGCTTCTCTTGGTGATTTAAGTCCTGAAGAAGTTATGAGCGTTATCTCGAATCCTGCCTTTATAGGACTTACGTTGGCAAGTATGGTTGTTCAAATCGTTATCTTCATCTTTGCAGTTATGGAAGGCGATAAGGGCGAGAACCAATATGGAGCTTCAACAAAATATATCGTTGAATAATCTTAGTTTATTGATATAAAAAACACGACTATTCGTATCAGCCGATACGTATAGTCGTGTTTGCTTATACGTATAGTCGTGTGGGCTTATACGTATAGTCGTGTTTGCTTATACGTATAGTCGTGTGGGCTTATACGTATAGTCGTGTTTGCTTTAACATATATGTGTGTGTTATTTTCCTAAGAATCGGGTGGTGACATATTCCACAAAGGCATCCTTATAGTTGTCGCCTATAGGCAGATATGTCTCCTCGTCCATGATAACTCGATTCTTGTTTACCTCTTGTATCTTCTTGAGGTTTATGATATACGAGCGGTGTATGCGCATGAAATACGCAGGCATACATTCCTCGATTTTCTTTAGCGCCAGCAATACCGTGATAGGCTTCTTACCTTCGATATAGAATTTCTGATATTCGCTCATGCTTTCTATGTAGCGAATGTCGCTAAAGGCAATCTTCATAATCTTCTTATCGGTTTTTATGAATACCGTGTCGTCTTCGTCGGTAATCTTTGCCTTTGGTATTACAGCCATTTCGTATCTTTGTTTCACCCTTAAGGCAGCACGTCGGAATTCGTCCATACCGAAAGGTTTTAGCAGATAGTCGGCTGCATCTACCTTGAAACCGTCGATGGCATATTCTGATGAGGCTGTTGTAAACACCACGATAGGAGCCACGGGCAACGACTTTATAAAGTCCATGCCATTGATGTCGGGCATTATGATGTCGCAGAATATGGCATCCACCTCTTCTTTCTCCATTATCTCCTTAGCCTCTAATGCGCTTTGACATTTACCCACAAGCTGCAAGAAAGGAGTGTTCTCTATGTAATTGGCAAGTTGCTGAAGAGCCAATGGCTCGTCGTCGATAGCTATGGTTCTTATCATGATCTTACTCGTTGTTTATTGTTTATATTCGTATTCTCAAGAGGAAGCAGCAATCTTACTTTGTAGCTGTCTTCTGTATCTTTAATATCTATATGATATCTGTCGCCATATATTAGTTCGAGGCGATTCTTTACGTTGCTTAGTCCTATGCCGCCAGTCAACTCTTTCTCCTTTGCGCCATCTTTGCGCTTGGAGTTCTTGCATGTGAAGAGTATAAATTCGTTGTTGTGGCATCTTAGCGTGATGTCGATATTCGAAGGCGACTTATAGCTCACTCCATGCTTAAAGGCGTTTTCGGCAAATATTGCCAATATCAAAGGCGCTATACCCTTTTGGCTCGTCATGGCAGGGAAGTCGGTATTTACCTTAACCATACCCGTAAACCTCATCTTCATTAGTGCAATATAGTTTTGCAAGAATTGCACCTCGTCGCTTAGCGGACTTATGTTGGTGTCGCCATCATACAATATATGTCGCATCAGCTTCGAGAGTTCCACTATCGACTTCTTTGCCTTCTCGGGGTCTATATCCACCAGCGCATGTATGTTGTTTAGGGTGTTCATGAAGAAGTGTGGACTTATCTGGTATCTCAGATAGTTGAGCCTTTGCTTCAGGTTTTCCTTCTCCAAGTGCTGCATGCGGTTGCGGTCTTCTTCTGTTTTATAAAGTAGCTTCACTCCAAGGTTCATTCCCATGAGGAATATCACAGCCAAGGTGTTTGTAAGCTCTACTGGTCCTATCAACGGGCGTGGCTCCTTGAACTGTGGCCTTGGTCTATCATCGCGAAAATCATCAGCTTTGTAATACCTTTGCGTTATAGGCATCTCAGCTCTTGGTCTGTGCCGTTTTTGATCATGCATTATTGGTCTTATCCAACTTTGCAATGCTATGAATGCCACCACCAATATCAATACCGAACATACATAGCGACCTGTCTGCCGCTTGTATAGTAGCATTGGTGCCAACAGGAAGTTGTGAACAAGAAATGCTACGAAGTATATTCCCAATGTCTCCTCGATGTGGATGATGGTCCACCAGTCAATATCAAGGTTGCTACGCGAAGAGGCATGAATAATCAATATCAGCATGGGGGTGCTGAATAGCAGTAACCACATAGCGATATATGTGACATTCTCTTGCTTTATTTTTATCGTTGGCATCCTTGTATTATTGTCGTTTTGTAATAATAACGTATAATATGCCTTCTTTATTGTGGCTTTTACTTTAGTTTTTTGGCTAAATACCTAAGAATTTGTCCAATAAATCTTACTGAATGATAAATAGCTGAATAAAAATACTAACTTTGCGATATAAAACCGAATAATAGTTTTTTAACGACCTAATAATTTTCCTGATTATGATAAAACATTTGTTGCCAGCAGTTCTACTAATGGCTTCTTCTGCCATCTGCGTTGCCCAGCAACCCAAAGTTTCTTGGGATGCCCACAGCCTTATTATGGATGGCCATAGAGTGATGCCTGTGATGGGCGAGATACACTATTCTCGTATTCCTGAAGCCGAATGGGCTAAGGAGATAAAGAAGATGAAAGAGGGTGGGGTAACGATGATTGCCACCTATGTGTTCTGGAATCATGTAGAAGAACAAGAAGGCATCTTCAACTGGAGCGGACAGCGCGACCTTCGTCATTTCATAGAGCTTTGTGCCAAGGAGGATATTCCTGTGGTGTTGCGTCTTGGTCCTTTCTGCCATGGCGAAGTACGCAATGGCGGTATTCCTGACTGGGTATTCACAAAGGGATGCAAGACTCGCGACGACAACCCTGTCTTTATGTCTTGTGTGAAGAAGCTCTATCGCCAGATATTCGCACAAGTGCAAGGACTGCAATGGAAAGATGGCGGTCCGCTAATTGCTGTGCAGTTTGACAACGAGCAACGTAATGGTGCCTACCTCATGGCTTTGAAGAAGATAGCCCTCGAGATAGGCTACGACCTACCGTTCTATACTCGCACAGGCTGGCCTGCACTAAATCGCCCTGTACCTTTTGGAGAGATGCTTCCTTTGTTTGGCGACTATGCCGACGGCTTCTGGGAGCGTAGCATCAAGGAGGGAGCAGGTGCCTACTATAAAGCTTTCAACTTCAAAGCCTTCCGCAGCTCTACTGCCATCGCTACCGACCAGTTCGGCAATCAAAAGGCTGAAACAGCTAAGGGCGACAACGACTATCCTTATTTCACTTGCGAACTTGGTGGCGGTATGGCTACAGCCTACCATCGTCGACCATTCGTATATCCTGAGGATGCATATTCGTTGGCTATAGTGAAACTCGGAAGCGGTAGCAACCTGCTTGGCTACTATATGTATCATGGTGGCACAAACCCTGAGGGCTTGACTACACTTAATGAAAACCAGCGCACGCCAGCTACCAATTATAACGATATGCCTGTTAAGACCTACGACTTCCAGGCTCCGCTTGGCGAGTTCGGACAAACCTACGACCATTATTTCTTGCTTCGTAAGCTCCACCTCATGATGCACGACTATGCCGAGACACTTGCTCCTATGAATCCTACCTTCCCTTGCTCGCAAGATATCAAGCAAGGCGACGATAGCCATCTCCGTTGGTCGTATCGTGCGCAGGGCGATAGTGGCTTTGTCTTCGTTAATAACTACGAGCGCCTGCAGACTATCTCTGCCAAGAAGAATGTGCAGTTCAAGGTTGCCAACCTCACCTTCCCTCAGCGCCCTATCACTATCCCTGCCAACACCTCTTGCATCTTCACCTTCGGTATCGACGGTATGCGATATGCTACAGCCCAGCCTGTGGCTCGCCGTGATGGTAAGGTTTATCTGCAGCAGATACCAGGCATTCCTGTAGAGATTGCGATGAAGAATGGCAAGATATTGCGTAATGTGAAACCACGTGGCATCGAGCGCCCTGTGGTAGGCAACATCTACCTCCTCACTCCTCAAGATGCCAACACCCTGTTCTATGAAGACGAGGCAAGAGCAGATATCTATCTTAATGCGAGCATCGAGAAGATAAAGGAGGCATCGACAACACCTCGCCATATCTCTATCGGAGCACAGAAGGTTGCCGAGGCTCCTACAGATGCCGACTTCGACAATGCTGCCGTTTATCGCATACAAGTAGCACCCGAAGCTGGTACCAAGTTCCATCGTCTGCTTCGCATCGACTATCGTGGCGATGTAGCCCGACTCTATGCCAACGGTAAGCTTATTGCCGACAACTTCTATAATGGTCGCCCGTTCCTCTATGGCTTATGGCGCCTGCCAGAAGGTTGCACCGAGCTTGAGCTTCGCATCCTTCCTTTGCAGCCCAATATGCCTATCTACTTCCCTCGCGAAGCCGATACCACCCCAGGCGAAACCGCAAAGGTTTGCATCGAATAGCCTTGCTTTCGCTTCCCTTTTCCTTCAATCCTAAAAGTAAATACCCAAATGAAAATATTCCATCTATTCTCATCCCATCGCGGAGCCTCGTTGCTCCTTTCTCTCTTCCTTGCCGCTTCCGCTTCTGCCCAGCGTAGCCTCGACCTTGCAGGCTCTTGGACCATGGCAGACGGCAAGAAAGCCAACCTCCCAGGTTCTATGCTCACCAACGACCTTGGCGACGAAGTAACCATCGACACCAAGTGGACAGGCAGCCTCTACGACTCCTCGTTCTATTTCAATCCCTACATGGCTAAATATCGCGAGGCAGGCAAGATGAAGTTTCCTTTCTTCCTCACTCCTCGTCGCCACTATGTAGGCGAAGCATGGTATGAGCGCACCATCAGCATACCTCGCCAATGGAAAAAGGGTAGGGTGGAGCTTTACCTTGAGCGCCCACATATCGAAACCACAGTCTACGTGAATGGTAAGCTCGCAGGTCGCGACTCGTCGCTCTCTGTGCCTCATAGCTTCGATATCACACAGCTCGTGCTGTTTGGTAAAGACAACCAGATAAAAATCCGCGTGTATAATGGTATCGAGAATGTATGCGTAGGACAAGATTCGCATAGCGTTACCGACCAAACGCAAGGCAACTGGAATGGTATTGCTGGCGACATCCGACTAATCTCTCATCCTAAGGTTTATATCTCTAATCTCCAGGTATATCCTAATCTCGAAGCCAAGGGCGTGGGCGTGGATGTAGAAACCGTAGGATTAAAGAAACCACGCAATATAGTCTTTCTCATCGATGGCAATAGAGTTGAGGCTAAGCGAGTGGCTATAGACGAAACTAAGGTGCGCTATGAGATAAGTCTCGGCGATAGTGTCCGCCTATGGAATGAGTTTACTCCAAACCTCTATACTCTCTCTGCCATTCTCGACAACGATACCACCTCTACCACCTTCGGTATGCGTGAAATATCATACAAGGGTCGCCAACTGTTCCTTAATGGCAATCCGCTCTATCTTCGTGGTACAGTAGAAAACTGCAACTTCCCTCTTACAGGTTTTCCTCCTGCCGATGAGGCTTCGTGGCTTCGTGTGTTCCAAAAGTGCAAGGAATATGGCATCAACCATGTTCGCTTCCATTCATATTGTCCTCCTGAGGCAGCCTTCTATGCTGCCGACAAACTTGGCATCTATCTTCAGCCCGAAGGTCCATCATGGCCTAACCATGGTGTGAAGTTGCGTCGAGGTATGACCATCGACCACTATCTGTTGCAGGAAACTCAGCGCATGGTACGTCAATATGGCAACCATCCTTCGTTCTGCATGCTTGCTGCAGGCAATGAACCAGCTGGCGACTGGGTGGCTTGGTGCCGCGACTTCATTAACTACTGGCACAAAACAGGCGACAACCGTCGCATATATTGTGGTGCTTCCGTAGGTGGCGGATGGGCATGGGATGCCAATAGCGACTATCATGTCAAGGGTGGCGCACGTGGTTTGGAATGGAATCGCACGGCTCCTTCTTCCGACGACGACTATTATTCTCAGCTCTTGCGTCCTCGCAACTTCAACGCCAAGGCTACTCCTGCCTACGCTTTAGCTCCAGACACCCTTGCCGACGGCACTATCGAGATGGTTGCCAACACTCCTATCCTTGCCCACGAGCAAGGTCAATGGTGTGCTTTCCCTGATCTTCGTGAGCGCTCGCAGTATACTGGCGTCTATAAAGCAAGCAATTTCGACATCTTCGAAGACTTGCTTCAGCATGGCGGCATGGCTACTATGGCTGATAAGTTCCTTGCTTCAAGCAGCCGTTTGCAGCAGTTGGCTTATAAATACGAGATGGAACGCAACCTCCGCACTCCTGAATATGCAGGCTTCCAACTCCTTGGTCTCAACGACTATAGCGGACAAGGCACAGCCCTCGTTGGTCCGCTCAACGTGTTCTGGAGAGAGAAGAGCTGGGTGAAGAATGCTACTGACATGAATATGTTCCGCCATGCTTGTAAGCCTGTAGTGCCTTTGGCTCGCTTCCCTCGCTTCGTATATACTGCTGCCGACACCCTCGTAGTGCCTGTAGAACTATATAACGCTTCGGCTTCTGCTCTTACCGAAACTCCTCGCTACTCCATTTTTGGTAGTGGCGTAGAGACTATTAGCGGCGTGCTTGCTAATGGTGTGCAGACATACCCTGTGGGCAAGAATATCGCCCTCGGCACCATCTCGTTGCCTCTTAATATATATAATAAGGTGGAGACATCGCAGTTGCCACAGAAGTTGCAGTTGCAAGTTGCTGTAGGTGGCAACACCAACGAGTGGGACTTCTGGGTGTATCCTTCAAAGGTAGATATGCCTAAGGTTGATGGCAACAAGCAAGTAGCAAAGAATATCTACATCTGCGATTCTCTCGATGCCAAGGCTCTTGCTGTATTGAAGAAAGGCGGAAATGTGCTCATCCAGGCTGCTGGTTGCGTCACCTATGGTAGCGATGTTAAGCAAACATACTTGCCTGTATTCTGGAATACCAGCTGGTTTAAGATGCGCCCACCTCATACCACAGGCTCTTATATCGATGCCTCTCATCCTGTGTTTGCCAACTGTCCTACCGACGATTGGCAGAACCTGAACTGGTGGGAACTTGTAAATCGTACTCAGGTTATGAACCTTGCTGAGTTCCCTGCCGACTATCAGTCGCCATTCCAGCCTATCGATACTTGGCATGTAAGCCGTAAGCTTGGCATGATAGCCGAAGCAAATGTGCTTGGAGGCAAACTCCTCATCACCACCTTCGATATCTCTTCGCGCCTCGATAGTCGCTTGGTGGCTCGCCAGCTTCGCAAGTCTATCCTCGACTATATGCTCTCCGCCAGCTTCGCGCCATCTATCACCATAGAGCCAAGCGTCGTCACCGACCTCTTCACTAAGCATGCTCCTGCCGTGAATATGTTTACCAACGAGTCGCCTGATGAGCTAAAGCCAAAGATTGTGAGATAATAGTGAGGTTGTAAAACGAGCAGACGACATGATTTATGTTGCTTCAATCGCTGTTGTAACTATTCAGCGGTAGGTACATGACGAATCGTCAAACCTCAAATAAGGCTTG
>ERZ1026862.928-NODE-928-length-18977-cov-14.483300_pt1 | contig 18977 bp, 15 predicted proteins | sample MGYA00380161_ERZ1026862 | MGnify/ENA primary metagenome ERZ1026862 (study PRJEB33269, sample SAMEA4719797) | human gut metagenome | biome: human-associated habitat; feature: organic feature; material: feces | place: Cameroon | collected 2013-10 ... | reverse complement strand
TCTGAGTCGGGTGCCTCTTGTCTTTCTGGGAACGTGCTTTCGCTGGGCGGTTACTATTGTAATAAGATAAATGATTGTAACTCGTGCAAAAGAGATGTCGCTATTTAGCAAATAAAAAATGGCGAATGTTCTTTGACAGCTAAGTGCTGTAAGAACATTCGTCATGGTGCAATTGACGGAAGATTGCAACGGCAGATTTCATGCCGCCTACCGTTGGTCGCTTACTATGTATGGAATCTTGATTTCTTTTTCATAAGAAGTACCTACTAATTTGTCAGAACTTGCGATGCAATAAAAAAACTGGAAGAATCGCTTTCATTTCAGGAGCTGCGAGTCCTCACAGCTCCTTAGAATTTACAGATAGAACGCAGCAAACAGGTCGCCGATGCCGTAGAAGAAATCGCCGAGGCTGGTAAAGCCCCAGCTGCTGCCGCCAGACATCGTGTGGGTATAACCGTCAGAGTAGGTGTAAACACCATTTTTCTTGGAAACAACAGCACCATGAGACTGTTCGAGGGTCTTAGACTCACTCTCCCAGCTATCATAGTAGGTGCTGCGGAACATCCGGCCAAAAGCATAGCAGATCTGCGAAACAATACCGCCACCCTCAACACAAGACATTTCGTTTTCGTTCAGAGCCACAAAATTTGCAGGCATCTGAATCTTGTTGTTTGTCATAAAGCAACACTCCTTTGATTTGCGTCTTCTTCCAGCTTTTTTATTGCACCCCTTTCTTTTTATATTTTCTGACTTTAGCCTTTGTACTTTGTCAACAGCACCGATGTATTATCGTGTGCTCCGGGAAATGTCAGCGCCGTTTCCACCAGCAGCTTGGAGGCCTGCTGCAAATCCTTTGTGGCATTCAAAATCTGGCAGATTGCATCATCTGATAAGCAGCGATACAACCCGTCTGTACATTGAAGCAGGACATCATCCTTTTGCAGAGGGAACGGCATCCGATTTCCACTGATCAATGTCAGTTCTTGAATGCCAAGATAACTTGTCAGTGCTGCACGCTGCGGATGACGCAGTGCCTCCTCAGTGGTGATGCTTCCCTCCTGCACCATTTGATCCAAATGCACGCCAAAATTGTGATCAATATTCAACTGCCGCAATTCACCTGCACGATACAGATAAATATGGCTATCACCGATCCCGCACCAGAATAGTTCCCCATTCCGAATAAATACAGCGGTCAATGTTGTTCCGGCTTCCATTTTGCGGTTTTCGCTATCGCGGAGGTCTTTGACTTTTTCATTCAGTCTCAGTGCCGCACGCCCCATCTCTGTGGAAATATCCGTCGCCTGTGCATTTTCGAGCAGATGCTGTGTCATCCCCTGCGCCGCTAGGGAGCTGGCACGCTCACCGCCGGATAAGCCGCCCATGCCGTCACATACCACACATGCTGTGCTGAACTCGTTATGATCGAAACAAACTGAATCCTGCTGATTTTTTCGCGTTCCAATCGACATATAACTGGAAATTTCTGTTGTGTCGGTTTCACAGCTGTCAAAGCACAGCGTCTTTTCCGAATCGATTTCACATGGGCACAAAAGTGTTTGCGTCACATCATCCATCGCCTGTATTTCGTCGGCAGTTTTCCCCTTTGGCTTTTTTCTCTTGAAAAGAGAGATCACGTTTCAATCACCACCTTGAAGGTATACTCCGGTGACAGGACATAAAAACCGTCTCCATCCCTCAATGTATACTGTTTTCCTTTTTCCATCGGCTCTCCACTTGAAAGGAGCGTACCAAACTTTGATAGATCTCGTATTGTAAAATCTCTTCGTTTTTCATTGTAGTAGATCTCACAATGGTTCCGACTGATTCGATTATTAGCGGGCATCATCACATCACTAGTTGCCGACCGCCCAATTTTTATTGTGCGGTTCGGTTCCAGCAGCCATCTGCGCTTGGAGAAGCATCCTGCTGTTTCTCTGTAATCGATCGTCAATTCCAGATAAGCCAGTCTGCGTTTCTTCGGATGGAAGAATGCAGCCAAACCTCTGGGTTCTTGCACATCCTGCTCTTCAACAGAGCACACCTTTTCAGAATCGTCATGCACAGCAGCCGTTTTCGGACGAACAACTGCCGTTCCGGAAGCTTTCGACTTTGGCATCAGTGCTCCCAGATCAATATCATAGTCTTCCGGCTGAACGACCTGCTCCAGAGCACTCAGAAAGTCCATCATGCTGCGATAGCGGTCATGGTAATCAAATGCCAATGCATGATCCATTACATCTGATAATGGTTTTGAAACAGCTGGAGCTAACTTCCATAGCGGAAGATACGCTCCTCCCTTTGCCCGGCTCAAAGCGTCCAGCATTTTCTGACCGGACACAATAAAGTAAAAAGTTGATGCCAGTGCATAGATATCAGTCCACGGCCCCTGACAAGGTTTTAAAGTGTATTGTTCGTATGGTGCATAATTTGGCTTCAGATAGATCTTTCTGCCCTGCTTTGCGCTGCTCTGACGGAAGGAACGCGCCGCACCAAAGTCGATCAGTTTGATTTCTCCATTCTGTGTAATCAGGATATTTTCCGGGCTGATATCCCCATGGATCATGCCAAAGCGGTGCACTTCGGCTAAAGCGCTGCCAATCAAAAGCAGCATCTGAAGCGCCATCTTGAAAGTCTGCTCTTCGTTGTGTTCTTTCTTAAAGGCACGCAGATTGCAGCCTTCGATTAGTTCCATCACGAAATATGCTGTGCCATTTTCTTCAAAAAAATCCTGAATATCAACAACAGCGACATTCCCGCGAAGTTCCTGCAGTGTTCGTGCTTCTTCAATAAAGCGTTGCTTTCCATCCTCAAACTCACAGCGATTTTCTTCGCCTGTCAGGGCAACTGTGCCATCGGACATTCTGCTCTGGATCAAATTGGACGGAAAATACTCCTTGATGCAGCAACGCGCTCCATTCGACATATTCTTCGCCAGATAGGTAATGCCAAAGCCGCCCTGTCCGAGACTTTTTCCCAGCAGATATTTTGTGCTCAAAATTGAAAATGGCTTCAGGTAGTTTTCCCCTACAGATGCTTTATCCAAAACATATCCACAGTTCTGGCATTTTCCGCCTTCCATCGCTTCCTGAAAACAGACTGGACAAAGCTTTTCTTCCAATGTGGCCATCGTTTTATTTTACCTCATTCCAGCCTCTGCTGAAGTCAAACCTTGAACTGGAAGATTTCATTTCCCAGCGTGATGTACATACCATCCGTCAGAACCACGCTATTGTTTCCAGAAATCTTCTGATCCCCAACGAACGTGCCATTTTTAGAGCCAAGATCCTGAATCGTGCAGGTACCGTTATGGCAGCTGATCTTTGCATGGGCACGGCTGATGATCGGGTTGGCAACGATCACATCTGCCTGAGAACCCTTACCAATGACCAACTCCGTATTGTTCATAATTGCAAAGCTCTTGCTCGTGTTCATCTGGATCAGAGTAGCAACTGCAGCCGAGGCAGACGGGATGCTGCCGGTCACAGGGGCAGTATCATTATCATCAATCAGACCAGTCGGCGCATTCCGGTTTTCGTCATCGTCATCCCAGTAGGCATCACCCTCTGCATCCTCCTCGGAATGAACTGCATAGCTGACGATTACAGAGGCAACGGACAGGATAGCGGCAATCACCAAAAGTGCGATCAAAACTGCAGTCATTGCAGGAGCAAATCGCATTTTTCCCTGAGCAATAGAAATGTCTTTGAGAAATCTCACTTTGAACATCAAAGAGTAAATCGCGAATATTTCAATTTCTGCTGCAAGGCTGGCCACTAATGCCGTCCAGCTAATTGTATACAGCTCTGCCACAACTGCTGCAATAATCAATACTGTTAATACAACGATCAGAATAATGCCCGCTGAAGAAGTCTTATTTTGCGTTTCATTCACCGAAGCACTCAGCAAAGTCGAATTTGACAAATAGTGAAATACACTTGTACTTTTCTTCTCAACAAAAGTTTGCAGATTTTTAACGGTATCCGCAGATGCGCCTTTTTCTGCATCATCCCAAGCATTCTTCCATTTTTCCTGAACAGTAGAGTATCCCTCCATATTTTCAGTTACCGTCACCCACTTACTGTCCTTGTCTTGGGCTTGGAACTTCACCCGGAATCCCGGCACAAAAAGTGCAACGAGCAAGATCACCGTGGCGATCCATGAAAGGACTGCACCGATTTTTTTACCTTTCGGTGCATCTGAAAAGAAGGTCGCAAATTCTCGATTGTTTTCCATACTAGTGTCTCCTTTGCTTCATAATGTTTGATCTGCCAGATCATAATGTTTCAGCAAAACATCTTTTACGAGTTCTCCTGATGTTCCCGGCGTATCCTTTTTCCAGAACGGAACCAGCCGTTTTGGTTTATCGAAGGTGCTTATGAGGATCCCTGTAATATTATCTATTTCTTTTCGTTTCTTGCATAATCGGGTCACTTCTTCCAGTGCATCATGCAGCTTTTTTTCCTTGGTAGAATATTTGCAGATCTCCTTGATTTCGCTCCCCGTTACTCTGCGTCGAAAGCCATCACAGCAGAGCAGGAATACCTGATGCGGCTTGATATCGCCATAGAGATAATCCGGTTTTACCGCCTTGCCGGCTCCCACGCATTGCAGTAAAAGGCTCTGGCGTGGGTCTTTTGCCGCCTGCTGGGGTGTGAGTTTTCCTTCCGTTATCTCCCGCTGCACAACGGTGTGGTCCGTTGTCAGCTGTTCAATCGTGTTTGAAAGGACGTATGTTCTGCAGTCTCCAACATGGCAGATGTAGTACTGATTCTTCATCAGAAGCACTGCTTCCACCGTTGTCCCGCTGCGAAAACCGGCATTTTCCGAGTGTTCCTTCAGCAATCCATGAAGTTCCTGAATGAGCTTGTCCCAATCATTAAAAAGCGCAGTCATCGGAATTTCCTGCTGATACAGCCCTTCGATCTGGTTGTTGAACCAATCACGAAACGCTGTCACGACTTCTGCGCTGACTTGCTCGCCCATTTTCAACCCGCCAACGCCATCACAGATCACCGCAAATACAATTTCGTCTCCTTGAGGCTGTCTGCGCTGCATCAGAAGGAGGGAGTCCTGATTCGTTTCTTTTTTCCCGATATCCGAATAATATGCGGAACAAAATTTCATGGCTCTTTTCCTGCTTTCTCAGCGGTATTCATGTTCGATTTCAAGAAGAACCGCCTTTTTCCTTTTATGTAGAAGAATGCTTCCAAATACGCCAAGCAGAGCAGCAGCCACAACCAGACAACTTCCACATATCACCATGATTTGTCCTACGGTCATCTTGTTCACCTCTTTTACTGCCAGTTATTTGCTGCAATTCGATTCAACTCATCCATCTGAGGGTCATACATACCGGATGCCTGTACAGTACGGTAGAGTTCAACCGCCGTTGTATAGTATTCAAGTGTTTTGGTATAGGACGCACCATTTTTTAGGTCGATTTCCCCTTGAACGAATGCAAGCCATTTATATACGCGATAGTCCTTAGGATAATCGGCCTTTAATGCTTGAAGCGTCTCCATGGCATCTGTGAAATCCCGTAGCTGATACTGTAGCATTGCAATGTTTAATCGTACTTCCAACGTGGTATTTCCATTGTTTTCCATCTTTTGGTATGTTTGCAGTGCTTTTTCCTGATACGAAGAATTTCCAGTCACCTCGGCCTGACGGATATAGGAAGTCGCCAGCTGTCCTGCCAACGCATTGTAATATCCCCCGGGTAATCTTTCGATTCCATTCTCCAGCAGCTCGATCTCTTCGGAAATTTTATTTTCTCCGAGCTCTTCGCAGATCGACGCGGCAAGACGGTATGCTCGTGCCAGCAGATCATTGTCATCAGATGTCTCTATCGCCTTATATGCAGCCTGCAGTGCACCTGACAAATCGCCCTGCTTTCTCAGCAGTTCTCCTTGAACGATCTGATAGTCCCCGCTCTGCTCCGCCTGAGGGATTGCAGCCTTCATCTGTTCAAGCACATCATTTGCGCCTGAAAAGTTCTCCAGCTGGATCATTGCAGTGGCAGCCCCCTGATAATAGCTTGGTACCTCCGGTGCATACTCCAAAGCTTTTTGGTACATCTTGATCGCTGCCTCATAGTCTTCCAGCGCATAGTCTGCTTCTGCCGCAATATTGTAGAGATTTGCAACACTTTGCTTGCTGTAATACTTCAATGCGCGGGACTGTGTTGTCTCAACAGCATCGATGCACTCCTGATACTTACCCTGCCGATAGAGAAGCACAGCCTTTTCAACATACGCTTCCAGCTGATCATCATAGATCGCAATTGCCTGATTCAGGTCCTGCTCCGCTTCGTCAAAGTGCATCTCTTCTGCCGCCGTGCGGCCTTTGCGCACAAGAGCATCATAAGCTGCATATCTTTCCACGCCGATTCGCTGTGTTCCAAGCAGGATGGTGGCTGTTCCTGCGATTGCAAGCACGATTGAAGCCGCTGCTACGATTTTCTGAGAGCGAACGACCTTTTTATAACGGCCATCGATTGCATGGATATTCTGCAAAGCACGGAGCATTTCCTGAGCATCGCAAAAACGTTCTTCCTGCCGTTTCTTCATTGCTCTGGAGATAATAAGCAAAAAGCTTCGGCTGAATTTTAGCTTATAGCTTGTGATTGGCCGGACACTTTTCAACGAATGACCGGGCTGCTGACCGGTAATAGCATAATACAATGTTGCACCGATGCCGTAGACATCCGTTCGCTTGCTGATCGTACCATATCCACCGGCATTCGTTGCCTGCGCCGCTGTCACGGAAGCATTTACACTGCTTCCAGAGGGTGCCGTGTTCCGATAGGCAACTGCATTTCCGTACCCACGCAATGGCATCGTTTCAGCCAGTGGAACCGTTTCAGCAGAATCCGGCGTCAGATGCGTTCCTTCCGGGCGTGTGTATTGCTCTGGTGCCGCATAACCCGGCGTTGCACCAATCGCCAGCACTCCCTTAGAAAAAACCAGTGAGGTGTTAAAATCGATCACGCAGATGTCCCCGGAAGGTGTAATCATAATATTGCTGGGCTTAATATCACAATGCAGGATCGGCGGGATCTGTGAATGAAGATAAGCGGTCACTTCACAAAGCTGACAAGCCCATCGATAGGCAAGCTTTTGATCGGCCGGGCCATGTGTTTCCACATATTTCTGCATATTTACGCCCGGTATCATATCCATGATCGTATAGACATAGCCGCTTTGGCTTTCAATCACGTCATAAATACGCGGCAGATACTTATGTTTGAGCGTTTTCAGAATATTTGCCTCAGCGCGTTCATCCATCCGTCCCTTGAACTTTTGCTTCACACGCTTGATAACAACATCCACGTCCAAACTATCTTTGTGCGCACAGTAAAGTGTGCCCATTCCGCCTTCGCCCAGCGGATAGATTCGGCTGTATCCACTCCCCAGATCAGCTGTCCACTGGCTGGCATCGTTATAATCCATACTCACACCTCCGCATAATTTCAGGATGCCAGATCATCGCTGAACGTCGGGAATTCCGATTCGATTTCAGACCAGTCAAACTCTTCATCGGCTCCATCGTCCTGTGCAGAATCGTATGTGGGAGCCGCACTGCTGCTGCTCGACGAACTTGTTCCGGGCGTGCTTCCAGTGCTCCCCAAGCCCTTTTTGAGCGCCTCCTGTGCCATCGAATTTGCGATGTTAGCCGCCTCACCAGTAAGGCCGCTATCCTTCACCACTTTGCTTGCGGCACTATCGGCTACCTTTTCCGCCACCTTTTGGGTCGCAGTTTTGGCATCGTCCTTTGAATCCAGTTCAACTTTTACAGAGGAGTTTTTCCCGTTTTCCTCCTGCATAAAATTCTCGATCTGTACCGTCAGTGTGCAGCTTCCATCCGAATTGACTTCGACCTTCTGATTGATCGCGTTAAAGTCCACACCATTCTCTTCTGCTTTTTTCAGAAGTTCTATAATTCCGTTTTTGTCATCCTGCGCAGAATAATATGCTCCCAGCAAGGCATACGGTTCTGCATTATCAGGTTCCGCCTCAAGCCATGCATGACTTACATTCTCCGCAAAGAGAGAGTCAACATCGTTCCAGTACTGATCAGAAAGAACTTGGAACGGTCCGTTTCCACCGCCGTTTTTATAAATCAGATCTGCATCTTTTAAAAACTCCGGTAGAAACTCTGCATCATCCTCAAAAACTTCCTGTGCCTTGTTAAGGACTTCGTTTGCCTCATCTGTTTTTCCCTGTGCGGCATAGGCTGCATAAAGTCCTGCGTATGCTTCTTTGTTTTTGGGGTCATGCTGAATAATATCGATATACTGTAAAATCGCATTCTCATAATCCAGCGAGACGAGATAATTCGTACCCAGATCCAAAATCTTCGTCAGGGAAAAGACTTCCGCTGTTTCTGAATCGGATTCAGTAGACAGTGTAGACATCGCACTTCTCGGGCTGCAGCCCACCAGGACTGCGGCACTCAGTACGATTGCCACTGCTGCAATAATTTTTGCGTTTTTCATTTTTTGCTCCCATTGACTTTACGTCAATTGAAATTTATTTGCACCATCTGCCAGAGAAAGAACGCTTTCTGATGGCACATAAGTCGGCACACTGTAGAGAATGCGCTTTCCATTAACAAAGACTCCATTTCTGGAAAGATCTGTAACGGTATACCCTAGCTGTTTTCCATTATATTGGACCAAACAGTGTACCCTACTGATTTTTTCACTATTAACGATCACAGAAGCTTCCGCAGCACTTCTTCCAATCTTGAGCAGTTGTCCCGGCTTCAATTCAATCGTCTGCCCGGCCAGACTCCCAACTAACCCAATAAGCGTTCCCCGCCCGGAAGACAGGGAACGCTGTGTAATAGGGCTAGTACATTTTACAAAATGCCGTCTTTTTTCATATTCAGCAGCCAATTGATTAACATCCGAAACAAATCGGTGCATTGCAATAAAATATCCAATGAATGGAACCAAAATCATCCAGATAAAGAAGCTTTCGCCGTCCTGCCGAATCTCTACATCGTATTCATCTGCACTATCATAGACCCGGTCTACAATTTCTGCGAGCCACAGATACTGATAAACGCCAAATGTCAGAATGCTGAATCCTATCATCCTTCCGACACCAACGGTCTCCTGTCCGTCATTCTTGCAGATTGCATTGACATCCTTTACCAGCGAATCCATGAACCAGTAGTGATACAAAGTACAGGTTACGACAGAAAGCAGGCTATATTGTAAAAAGCTTCGTTTTTTCTTGAGCAGTTGATTCTTTGGCTTTGAATCCATTCGATTCCCTTGTTTGGCTGGCATATCTTATTGCTTACAGCAGCTTCATAATGTTGTTGCTGTCTCCCAGAGAGATTTGCGTTCCACGTGCAAGCATCACCGGAGAATTCGCAGGCAGACGGCCTCCATTCACATAGGTGCCATTGCTAGAAAAGTCTGTAACTCGATACTGCTGGGTCTGGCTGTTAAACATGACTTCGCAGTGTCGGCGGCTGATTTTTTGTGCTCCCTGAGAGAACACGATTTGGGCTGTTGCGCCGTCTCTTCCAAGGATCACCGGCTGATCCGGCGTAAGCGGGAAGCTGGAACCTGCATACATACCCGAAATACCCAAAAGTGCAGGCTCATATTTCTGCACGGCAGGCTGACTCTGCTTTTTCTCCCCCTCAATTTGGACTACAATGTTGTTGATCATTTTTGCAAGGTCATCCGGATTGATTAGAACCGAACCCTCGACGATACTGCTCTGGATGGCATCCAGAGCAATGGCGCGGCCCTTCAGTTCTTCAAATACCAGAGCCTTTGCCATATTATAGTAGGGTGTCACATAGATCAGGCCGGCAATGCCGCCGGTAATATTATTGAGAAGCCACCAGCCCAGATAGCTCAACTCAAAAATCAGAAGATCGCCAATGTGTCCTGCGGTCATTTCTTTGCAGCGTGCGATCACCTGCTGTGCCGACAGCTGCGGATGATCCGCCTGGATCCATGCCATCGGCCAGAGCTGGAGACGTCTGTAAATGCTGATAACCACCGCTGCGATTATACCAACCATCAGGATCAGAACTGCAAACCCAATGACCCCGGACAGCAAAAATACGAACGTAAGGATCACCGTTGCAACTGCAATTACAACAGGGAGCCACTGAATGACAATTTCTCGTGTTCCCGTAACGATTGCAAACTGTACGAAGAAATCAAAGCCTTCAAAAATGCTTTTGGCACTTGTCCGTGTTCCATTTTTACGCAGATGCAGATAATAGCGATACCGTGCAACTTCGAACGGTGCCTTGAGCATCTCTGTTACGATTCCTGATGCTGCCACGAGCAGAACGAAAAGCAGTGCCATCAGAATAAACTTGAATGGACTGAAGAGCAAGCTGGGGCTATAATACCCCCAGCTGGAAGCTCTACTCAGATCGCCAATGAAGGACATCACAAACGAAATGAGTGTGGTACCATAAATGCTAACTGCCGCTGCAGAAAATGCTGCCATCATAGTTGTGACAGTTAGTGTGGAGATGATCATGTATAAAATCTCCATACCAATCATTGCAGCCTGATTTCCGTTATGTTTTAAAATGCTTTTGGCATTTTCTTTATCCGCAACTCGATTTACCATAATAACCCCATCCTTTCAGCTTACCAGTGAAACTGCTCTCCGCACAGAGGAACAAACATCAGCTTGGTGTCGCCAATGTTCAACAGATCCATGGTCTTGAGTTCGACCGGGTTCAGCACCAGCTTATCGTTCACATAGAACAGCTCCTTCGAGCTGCCCGGCTGCGCCAGATACACATTGCTGCGGGGATCGTACACCACGATCGCATGCGAGCTGCGAGACACCGTGTTATCTCCCAGAATGCAAACATCCATCTCCGGCGAACGACCAATAAAGTTGCGGCCCTGATGCAAACGGTAATCCGTGCCCTTATTCACACCGTCGGTGCAAACCAGCCAGCCGACCACAGGTGCCGGCTTTTCCGCCATACCGTCCAACATATCTGCGGTCACAGGCAGGGTGCGGTCATCATCGCTTGCAATCGGTACAGTCACATTTGCCGGCTGAGAAACCACGGGCTGAGAAACCACAGGCTGAGAAACCACAGGCTGAGGAACAGTCAACGGTTCCGTTACCACATTGGAGGGCTGGGGCGCATCCGGAATATTCAGCGGCACAGTGGTCTGGTCTGCGCCAACACTAGCGGCTCCGCTCATACCGCAGTGAGGGCAGTTGCTAAAGCGGGAAGAATCATAATAGTGGCCGTTCGGACATTTGATCAAGGTCATAACAGGGTCCTCCTCAAAATAAAAATGTTTTTATATCCTCGACGGATAAATTCCGCCGCAGAATCATCGAGTGCACTTCATTCATCTTGCAAGTTGAATCACGCGCAGAACGATATTTCCCAGTTGGATCGTATCCCCAACATGAAGCAGGTGTTCCGCTGGAATCTTTATTCCATTGACGTAAGTTCCATTGTGTGAGTTCAGGTCAGAAAGCACCACGCCGCATTCCCGCACCTCAAAGACGCAGTGCTGCTTTGAGATCCGCGGGTCGTCAAAAGAAACATCACACATTTCTTTGCTGCGACCCCAAATCGCACTTTTATAGATCGTACATTCGATCTGCCGCCCAGCCTGTGCTCCGCTTACAAGCTCCATAAGCATTTTAACCGAGCTGGAGTTTTCTCCTGCGGATGAGATCACAGCCTTCGGTTCGGTAACAACATGCTGGATCTCATATTCAACTTTCTGCGTTTCAACAGGTTGTTCTACCCTGTTTTTCTTTCTTTTTATCCAAAGGAATATTACGATAAAAAGAAGAATCAGGATTCCGCCGCCCAAGATATACCAGCCGGCATCCCTCAGCTCAAATGGCTTACAAAAGTCAAAGCTGCTTTCTTTCAATGGATTTTTTTCCATCGAATCATCCCAGATGCCATACATTTCCAAGGTATAGTCGCCCTGCGGGAGATCGTCCGGCAAAACCAGTTGATAGCAGCGCTTCTCTTTGACTACGACACCCTTGATCTCTTGCGTTTTCTCATTTCGCTTCAGTCTATAAGCATTTGCTTTGTCCGCGCCGAGAACAGGCTCCGAAAATTCGATTTCGATCGTATTTTTCTCATTGTCATAGCGGAACGATACGACTTCTGGTGCAGTATCATCCACCAGCCAGTTTGTGATCCGAATCTGCCTTGTATCACTTTGCGCTCCGGCTGTTTCTTTCAGGAGCAGCGTGTGCAGTTCCCCATCAGCATAATTTGCAGTGCTCTCAAATCCAAGACAAACGGTTTGATTCAGACGCTCTTTCCACTTTTGCCATACCTGAGCTGCATTCTGTGGGCCAAATACAAAAAGTTCGCCTCCCGTAGTGCGCGCAAATGTCCCCAGTCCATCCCGTGACTGCCGATCTGCCGTATCCACACAAAACGCATATACCGGCATACTTGCCTGTGTCAGCCGTGTTTCAAGTTCTTCCTGCGTGATGCCCGCATCCCCTGTATCCTGAATGCCGTCTGAGATGACCAGAACGATCTGACGCGCCTTCTGTGATTCAGCCTCTACATATTTCAAGCACTGATCAAACGCCCGGTAAAGGTTTGTATTTTTATCTTTTGCCTGTAACAACGCCAGTATTTCCGAGATCTCATCCGCATTCTGGCTATCCGAAACCTGCATTTTAACGGTATCTCCAAAGGTGATCAATGTGATTTTATCCTTTGGTCCAAGATTCTGCGCAAGTTCCTCAACTTGTTTTTTGGCTGCTAAAAAGTATTCCGAAGTAATTGAACCCGATATATCCAGCATGACCAGATAGGAAGTGCCGTTTTCATCCAATGACTGTTTTCCTGTGCTAGTTAAAACGTTTCCATCCAGATACGCTTCACAAGCCTCATTCGCATCCACACCCCGCACATAGACCTGAATCTGCGGCATCTCTGCTCGGACCTGTTCGATTTGAAAAACTTCAAGTTCCTCAGTACCGGGTGACTGTGCTTTTGCACAAAGCGACATTCCGCTGAATGCCCCCAGCAAAAATATGACGCCAATGACCGCTACCGATATTCTCCGCAAAAACTTTGAAAACATAACTGTTCCTCTCCCACACACATCTGATCACCATCTGCTAATAGCTGCGGCTCCGAAAGCAGCTGCCCATTCAGATAAACCAGCGAAACCTCACCGGGAACCAGTATAAATTCTTTGTGTTTTCCATCATAAATGACTGAGCAGGCACACCCGCATTCCTGCCCTGTCAGCTGGATCGGAACCTCTGCATTCACTGCTGTTCCAATATCGTTCCGCCCTTCGTGTAATCGCCAATCCCGTCCGCAGTTTTTTCCTTTTACACAAACGACCCATCCAACGGTTGGTTTTGCCACAACATCATCTTTCAGTGCCTGATAGCCGATCGTCTTGTCTGCCGCATCATCGAGTGGTGCTGTATACGCTACTGTCTCATCTTCGATCTCAATGTTTTGGGAAGACAGCGAAAGACAAATCGGGCAGACCTTATACTTTTCATCATCATAGAAATGATGCCTTGTGCATTGCCTGATTGCCATCGTACATCTTCTCCCTTTTCCAGATTTTCGTAGAGTACCCTACTCTGCGACAAGTATTTCTTCCTAAATTTTACTGCTAATTCCGCTATCGGTCAATAAAAAACAATCCAAAATTCAATAAAATCCGAAAAAAATGTTTGATGCAATCGACAGTTTGGCCAAAAACACTACAATTTGATTGTATACTCCGTCAAATAGACCGTCAAACGAAAGGAATCTACCTATGGCAAGAAAAGGATTGAACCTCTATGAAAAAACAGGGGCTGTCGCATGTGCAACAGCCCCTGTTTCATTTTGAAGCGAACGTGTATTTTTTATACTCTGTCGGTGTCATGCCCAGATAGCGTTTGAACACCCGTGTAAAATAGTAGAGGTTATTCGATATTACCATTTCTGCTTTGTGCAATGCTCTAAGATGATCCTTATGTGCTGCAACTTTCTGTCCGCATCAAAGGTATTTCTGGATGGTCGGCACAAGAATATTCATGTTGATTGGCTTTGCAACATGGTCGTTCATCCCGGCATCCAGCGCCGCCTGTCTATCTTCAGAAAAGGCATTTGCAGTCATAGCAATGATGGGGATCTCCGCTTTTTGGGGATCGTCCATCCGCCGAATCTTTTTTGCTGCATCGTAGCCGTTCATCACCGGCATTTGGATGTCCATAAGGATCATCTGATACGTTCCATTCGCAGCTTTTTCCAGCATATCCACACATTCCACGCCATCTTTTGCGCGGTCTATCGTACAGCCTTCTTCTTGCAGCAGCTCGGTGGCGATCTCCGCATTCAGGTCATTGTCCTCGGTCAGCAGAATTTTTACACCGCACAGGCTCTTTTTGTCCGAAGGAGTGGTATCCCGTTTCGCCTGTGTTTCCTCCTGCGATGCAATGCGGCAGGGAATGGTCACGGTAAATGTGGAGCCAACACCAATCTTGCTCTCCACTTCCACGGTGCCTCCCATCAAGCCGACCAGCTTTTTCACGATGCCCATTCCGATGCCGCTGCCTTCCACCTTGCTGACGGTGGAGGTGCGCTCCCGTTCAAAGGGTTCAAAGATATGCTTCTGGAACTCCTGCGAGATCCCGATGCCGTTATCGGCAACCGTGACCACTGTATTGCACCAGCCCTCTTTTTCGCCGGGCTTCTGCGTGGCATCGCAGTGGATCGTGCCGCAGGCACCGGTGTATTTGACCGCGTTGCTGACAAGGTTCGTACAAACCTCGGTCAGGTGCGGAACATCCACATAGACATACGGATACAGCAGATGTGTTGTCACCGTAAGCGTCTGCCCCTTGCTGTCTGCCTGATTCTGGAATATCGCAATGCAGTTGCGGAAATCTTTATCGATATCCGAAACAGAATATTCGATCTCCGTCTTGTCGTTTTCGATGCGGGCAAGGTCCAGCACATTGTTCAGCAGCATCAGCAGGTTTTGTCCGCATACCTGAATATTCTCCATGTATTTTTCCAGCTTTGCAGGGTCGTCCAGATGCCAGGAAGCAAGGTCTGCATAACCGATAATGGCGTTCATGGGGGTGCGGATATCATGGGACATATTGAACAGGAAGGTGGATTTGGCGCGGTTCGCGCTCTCCGCTTTTTCCACGGCGACCTGCAATTTTGCATTCAGCTCCTGCGTATCGTTTGCGGCTTTCCTTGCAGCAGCTTCGGCTTTACGCGCCTTGCGGAGCAGCTTTAAAATCGTGAGCAGAACGACTGCAACAGCAATACTGCTGATCAGCAGCACCATGAAGTAGTTATCCTTTATAAATTCGCTCAGGGTGACCTTCCGCGCGGAACTCTTATACATTGCAATAGAGCTGGTAAGCATATTGGTCGGCATTGCCTTGATCGTTTTATTCAGGATGGACAGCAGGCTGCGGTTTCCGCTATTGACCGCAAAGCAAGCTTTGACAGGGTTCAACAGCGGAACGCTGTAAAAGCCATATTTCTTACTGTATTTCTCCTCACTGCTGACCCCTGTGACAATGCAATCTGCCTGTCCGTCTCTGACCAGCTTTGCCGCATCCTCCTGTGTATCGCAGTCCACGATCTCCCACTGCGGATAATAAAATTCAAGGTGCTTTTTCAGGGAGAGCCTGTTTTGGGGCACGGCAATGCGGTTTGCCTTGTTCTCGTTAAAGTGCTGTTTGTTCGTGACCGCCATCAGGTTGGTCATCCACGTTGTGCTGGTGCAGGCAACGCGATATTCCTCTGCCAGATTGGGGTTCTGGTCAAAATGGAAGATCATGTCGATTTCGCCCGATTTCAGCGCATCGAGCTCCGCTTCCTTGTTGTCATAGCCGACCATCTGGAATTCCAGCTCCTGATTGCCCAGACAATCTGCTGCAAACTGAATATAGTCCGTGATTGCCCCGGTAAGCTCCCCAGTGGCAGGGTCAAAGGTGCTTACGCCGCTGTCGCTCGTCAGAAAGCCCATTCGGATCGCGCCGTGCTCTGTGAGCCACGTCTTTTCCTCTCTCGTAAGAAGGGGCATATAATCCAGCGAGAAATATCTTTTATACAGATCCGCCGTATAAAAAGGAGCAGTTTCATCCAACGCGCTCATTGCATAATCCAGCTCTTCCTTGAGATCAGGACGGTCTTTGTTGACCGCATAGTAGATGTTTGATTTTCCCACACAGGTCATGGTCGAGATGCCACACTCTGCCCAGAAGGATTCTTCCAGCGAGACAAAGCAGTCGATCTCGTGTTTTGCCAGCTTTTGCTTCACATCCTCGTTGTTGGAGACGTTGACGTGTTCCGTTTTCAGACCGTATTTTTCTTCCCATTCAGTCAGCATCACTTCCGGTTCCGTTCCCATCAGAACACCGATTTTTTTGCCGTCCAGCGTTTTGAAGTCAGAGGCGGAGATATCTGCGCGCGAAAGATCGGCGTAGAGGTAATATTTTTCCTCCCCCATCGGCTCGTCCGAAAACAGCATCTCCTCGGCGCGGTCCTCCGTATAAGAAATATCGCCCATGATGTCGATCTCGCCGTTTTCGAGTTTCTCAAAACAGTCAGACCAGTCGCAGGTCACATACTCGAACTGCCAGCCTGTGTAGCCGGATAAGGTCGCCAGCAATTCGTAGCCGTAGCCTTTTCTTGCGCCCTTCTCGTTGACATAGTTGAAGGTGTCCTCAAACGAACCGACACGGACGACCTTTGCAGGGGCGGTTTCTGCGGCAGCTTTCATAGGGAGCATGGCTGACAGCAACAGCAGCAGACTCAGCATCGTGCAGACGCTTTTCCGTGTCAGGGTGCGCATGTTTTCGCTCGTTCCAGAGTTTTTCATTTTGTCCAATCTTTCTCCGCCCCAGACGGTCTTGTTCCGGTTTTATTTTCACTTCATCGTATTTAGGAAGGTCATTGCTAAATCATTCTTGTTCTGCTGTCAGCAGCTTTTTTGAATATCTATGCCATTATATAACACAATTGTAACATTATAACAAAAGCGTTTCAAGGTTTTTTACTTGTAAAGACCACTTATTTTCTATGGAACGCTTTTATCCTTTACCAACAAAAGCCATTTATGGCAAAAATGCAGCGATGACAATAAAAAAAGCGAGCAGCCTTTTCAGGTCACTCGCTTGGAGAACTTAGATCTCGTACCACTTGATTTCATTGGCATCCAGATGCAATGCAAAGCTGCTGCCACCGGTGGTGTAAACGGTGGTATCCTGCGGCTCGTAGGTGTTGTTCACCACGCAGTACTTGCCGTTTTTAACGTAGGCGTGCACCTCCACGTTGTAGTTGGAGCTGAACCATGTGTGCAGCGCCTCCTCGCTGTGGGCGCTCCACAGGATGGCGCGGTACAGGGTGCGGCTGTTGGCAAAGCTGTACGGCACGCCGCTGATATACACGGCGCGTCCCTTGCCGAAGTCGTGGGCAGCCATCTGCACTTCCTTGTTCCGCTGCACCAACACCTCGGTGCCCTCGAGGGCGTAGATGTTCTTTTTGCCCTCGCCAAAGTCCACGGGCTGGTCGGCGTCCTGCAGGATGAAGTGGTCGGGGTGCTCTTCCCAGTTGTATTTGTCGTAGTTCAGGGTGAAGCCGTTTTCCTCCTCCACGCCCAGCACGGTGGCAAGCTGGAAAATGTGTCCCTGATAGGGATGACCGGAGGGCTCGCCCACGCCGATGAAGCCGCCGCCGTTCCATACGAACTTACGGATGGCAGAGGTGATCTCCGCATCCTCCCACCAGATGCCGCCGGTGTGGGCGGTGTCGGCATCGCCCACATTGATGAGGACGTCCAGCTCATCCAGCAGGGCGGGGTCGTTTTTGATGTCCTCAAAGCTGATGAACTTTACCTCAAAGGGTGCGCCGGACAGCATCTCAATGACACCGGCGTAGCTGTAATTCTGCTTGTAATACAGGGCGTGGTGTACCATGTGGCAGCCCCAAGCGCGCATTTTGCCCCAGCAGTTCAGTACCGCCACCCGCTTGACGCAGTAGGGGGTGGTGCCCTTGATATTCTCGTACAGCTGGCGGAACTCGTTGCAGACGCTCTCCACATAGTCCACGAACTCCGGGAAGTCCAGCGCCAGTTTCAGATAGCCGCCGTAGCCGATGCGGTCGATGGGCTTACGCAGGATGGCGCGGCGGGCTGTAACCCAGTTCTCCTTGGCCTCGCGCACCGGGTCGCCGCCCTCGTGGAAGGTGTCCGGGAAGAAATAGGGCAGGAAACGCCCCTCGGTGTACTTGACCCCCTCGATATCCGAGATGAGGCGCAGGGTGGAGCCGTTGCCCACGCTGCCCACCACGGCGTCCAGACCGATGGTCTTGAACTCTGGCATAAAGGGTTCGGTGCCGATCCAGTGGTCGCCGAGGAACATCATGGCTTCGCACCCGCACTCATGGGTGATGTCCACCATCTCCTTGGCAAGCTTTGCCACCTCGCGGCGCTGGAAGGCCTGAAAATCCCGGAATTCCTTGCTGGGCACCCGGTACTGGTTGTTGTAGTAGCCCTGATCGATGATGTACTCCGGGCGGAACTTGTAGCCCACTTCCTGCTCAAACTGGTTGAGGATATAAGGGCTGACCGAAGCAGAGTATCCATACCAGTCCACGAACTTCTCCCGCTTCAGCTCGTCGAAGATCAGGGTGAACTGGTGGAAGAAGGTGGTGTAGCGGATGACGTTAACATAGGGGTGCTCTGCAATGAACTTGCGCAGGCGCTCCATGGAATACTTGTGGGTCTTGGGCTGACGCACGTCAAAGGTGATCTGGTGCTCAAAATTCGTCCAGCCGTTGGTGGTGGCGTTGTACATGTGCACCGGGTCCCAGATGAGGTAGGCAAGGAAGCTGACCGTGTACTCGTGGAAGGGCACAGCCTGCACGGTCACGCTGCCGTCGGCGTAGCTCCACTTTTCCGGCGGCACGGGCTGCCCGGTGGTGCGGTCCATGAC
>ERZ1026862.926-NODE-926-length-19018-cov-32.117597_pt1 | contig 19018 bp, 36 predicted proteins | sample MGYA00380161_ERZ1026862 | MGnify/ENA primary metagenome ERZ1026862 (study PRJEB33269, sample SAMEA4719797) | human gut metagenome | biome: human-associated habitat; feature: organic feature; material: feces | place: Cameroon | collected 2013-10 ... | reverse complement strand
TGTAAAACATATGTTCTACAGTAATGTAGGACGATAATAATTTACGTATGAAAAAGTTATCCAAAAAGCAAACATTATCTTATTTAGCACTTCAAAAAGTAGCTAGATTACAGGAGTTATTGAAAATGACTCAAAATGCAGAAGTTGTAACATCAAGCGACAATTACACTCCCGATGCTTACACACAAAATAGTAAGTTTATAGACGATGCCCAAAAAGAAATTTATTCTTTGCTTGAGGGTATCAAAAGAGATGTAGAGTGCATCTAAACAAAAACCCACTACCTTACAAAAAGATAGTGGGCGAACAAATTAAAAGTAAAACTAATAACTTGTTACTCCTTAAGCAGGTGCAAAGTTATTAGTTTTTCCCGAAATAGCAAAATTAATTAGTAACTTTTAAATATTTTAGGTATGAAACTAGAAAATGCATGGTACAATTTTATCATTGAGAATAATATTGCTACCGAGAAAGAGGTTAATTTGGTAACTGATATTAGCGGTTATTCAGAAAGTACGTTTTTGGCTATCGTATATGCACGTACTGGATATAGAAGTTATGAGCAGTTATTGAATGATGGCTATACATCAAATGAGGAATTAAGCGAATATTATAATATTTAATATTGGAGGGTGTAATATGGTAGTTTTTGAAAAGATGTGCTTGAACGCACAAAGAATGGTATTGTACGTAAACAATACACGTGAATTTTACGATATTAAGTGTAAAATAACAAAGGTTATTGAAGAGTATTTGAAAGCGCACAAATTTGTTAGTGTTGTTCGCTTGATGAATGATGAAGATTTGAAAGACTTAGTTTTCAAGTCTGCAAAGTATCATTTCAAATATGATGGAGAAATGCCGACTCAAAAGGAAAGAAGACAGGCTTGCACTATTATTGAGACTGCAAAGGATAATTTGAACTTAAACTAATTGGAGGGCTATATATGACTAATAAAGAGATTGAAAGCTACAGAAATAGCTATAGAGTAGTTAACGGTATTGGTTTTTGCCGTGTGAATAATGATATAAACGGAAATCCCCGATATGTAGTTCATTTTCTCGCTTTTACTACTGATGAGGAAATGAAAAACGACAACTTGAGCCAAAGCCAATTGTATGCAATTGCCAAAAAGCGTGCAAATGATTTGGGCTTTTCTGTTTATCGTGCCAATTGGTACGGAGGCGGTTTTGTCGTGCAGTCTTATTCTTTGATTGATACGGCAAACAAAATTAATGAGATAGTAAACAAGTAACTAACAATAACCTTTGCACTCGCTTATTTGTGGGTGCAAAGGTACAAATAACACAAGATATGAAAAAGCATTTAAATAAGATAGTTTGGTTTTTGATGATTGCTTTTATAGTAATCGGTTTTTTGTTGTTTACTGCTAGCTTTTTTGTTGGTAGTTATCCTTTGTTTAGTGTAGGGCTTTTATTCATGTGCTTTGCACCGTGGCTTTTTATGGCTGTTATTGTTTCTTTAGATTAATTGGATATGGATATAACAATACCTTTCGTTTTCGCCCTTATATCTTACGTATTAGGCATTATTGTAGGGCGCAATTGGAATAAGTACGTAAAAGAGTAAATAACCCTATAAAACGCAAAGAAAATATGCATACAGAGTTTAACAAACGCCACAAAGGTATATCATTTTGTGGCATTCATATTTGGTACTCTCATTTGTATGAGTGCAAAAAGTTTAGTATTTCTTTTGGCAAAAATTGCTTTAAGATGTACAATTTGTTAGAAGTAAGCAATAATAAGGAACACCGAATAATATTGTTTAATCGCCTGTTTCATTATTAATTGGATAGGTGCAAAGATAGCCGGTATCTCTAGACTGTTCGATTCAGTTTGCACCACAAAATAAGTAACATTAAATATTAGCAATATGGATAAAGATTTAAAGAAGTTAGCATTAATACTCCGTGCTTTGGGTATTACTGCAAATGTAGTTAGCGAGCAAATTACATGTAATGATGAATTTATTAGTGATAACACTTTTTGCGAGTGTTACAAAGGTAGTGTGCGCTTTGATGTTTGGCACGATGATGAATCATTTGAGCTACATTTTACATTTGGCGGTACTTTGGTATATGATACTTTGTATCTTGATACTTTGGTATCAGTAGTTAGCGAGATAACTAGTACTATCTCCAAATTTGAAGGCTAAATAATAGAGTGTGCGCCCTTATATTTGGTTATTGGTACAACTTACCAACTAGCCAAATATAAGGCTATATAGAGTAAATAAACGGATAAATTTAGAAAGATATGAAAACAAATAAAATGAAAACAAGCGGAAGAGTAAACTTTTCTTATGATGGATATGGTACTGTTACCAGACTCAAAAACAAGACTTTAAAAGGTATGTTTGATGAGGCGCAAAGAATAATTGCAAAGAAGGGCAAAGTAGGCGTGCAAAGAATAACACTAACTTATGGTATTTGGTTTGCGCCTGTTCCTTCTTATGCTGGAGATTGCAAGACTTTTGAATTTGTGCTTTTTGATAGAAAAGAAGAAGAGGAAAGACATTTGATTTAATCAAATAGCCGTACTTATCTATAAGATACGCAAGTTTGCGACTTGGTACGGCACAATTAATAACATAAAGATAGAAAGATATGGTAGCAAAAGAAATGACTCATTTAATAGAGTACTACTCTTATAATAGCGATGATACTTGTATTGAACCTATATATAACGGAAAAGACAAAGAAGTTATCAAATACGCACAAAGAGAATTGAAAGCAACTAATAGCACATACAAAAAAGCTATAGTGCAAAAGTACAACAAAGAAGACGTTTCAAATCCGTGGAGCGATTTAAAAGTACTAGAATAACGTTTGATATTGCTTAAAAGTTACTATAGCCGTGAGTAGTTAAAGACTACCTCCAAAAGCGAAATTTGGCACGGCACTAATTAAAGATAGGAGAAAAGAGAATGAAAAAGTATGTTGTAACTTTGGCAAATATGCCACAAAATCAAATAGCCTGCATTAATAACCATATTGCAGTAGGTAGTCTTTTTGAAGTTGGCGAGAGTATTACAGATAATACCCTTCACTCTGGAAAGAATATCGTAGATGATAAGCGAGTTATTGATACATTGGTATGGTACAAGCAACATCATCAAATCGGGAATGATTGTATATCAATCTTAGAGCCGTTAAATGTGTAACTTTTAAACAATTGGATATATGAGTGAAAAAGAAATAAGAAATGCGCTATCTAACAATAAAATAGTGCATTGGTACAATAACCTATATAAAGTTGCAAAAAGCATATACAACAATAACTTATATGTAGTTTGCGTGCAGAATGAATTTACAACCTTATTAGAATGCTGTGACTTAAAAGATTGTTACATAAAAGAAAACTAGAAAATGAGAAAGATTCAGTTAAAAAGTAGTGTTTGCATTAATTCATATATGCGTATTGATAAATGGGGCGATACGTATTGGGTGGATGACTACACCTCACAGCAGGGCGAATTAATTCAGTTTTACAAAGGTGGATATACTTTGTTCTGTTTGGGTAAAAATGATTTTAGATACATCAATTAATCTATAGAGATATGAGTGACAAAGAAATGAATTTGGCTATCTTAAACAAGTTGTATGAGATAGCCGATAAGGTTTTTAATGAGGGTGTAAATGTAAAAGAAGGCAATTACACCGCATCAGATTTGGCAAAGATGAAGGATAGCGCATTTAAAGATGGCTATTTGAAGACTGAAAAGAAATCATATAAGAATGAGTGCAATAAGCAAGTAGAGAAAGATTGTTTTATTGCACCGATGGCGAGCGTGAATGTGCTATCTTTCGTTTGCTCATTCTGTGTAGTACAAATTTTTGCTTTGGTAGCTAAGTTTGAAAAGTTAGCTAGCATTGGTAGTAAGAAAAGAATGTTTATCAAGCAGAAAGATAATAATGATGTACTTTGCACCGTGAAAGTACTTATCAACAAATACTACTCTAAGTTATCTTTGCATTGCGCAAAAGATGAATTGCGCCCTATCATGCAAAAGGTATGCTTGGATATTAGAAACGGCAGGGCAGCAGCTAGCGATGGGCACACGATGCTGATTAAGGGCTTGGATGTGGTAAGTACTGAGAATTTTACACATGAATACTATTTGCCTTTGGTGGATGGTAAAGATTTCAAAAAGATGTGCTCATTGGCTAAGTCTGGCAGTACTCTTACATGCAAGTTGGTACGTGAACCAAACGGCAACAAATATTGGGTATCTGAATGCTGTGGATATTACTCTAAGACTGAGGAAAACAGATACGTAAACTACTCTTCTGTATTGCCTAAGATTAGTACTGATAATCTTTGCACCATCAACGAAAAGACTTGGAAGGGTATTTCTAAATGGTTGAGGAAAAACAAAGGTTTTAACTCTATCGGTTTAGTAATAATCAAGCATAAAGAAAATGATAATCATGTTACATTCTCAATTAACGGAATGTATGATAATCATGATGGTATTGAGATTTCTTGCGAGTGTGAAAACATACCAAACAAAAACTTTGCGATTGGATTGAAGATTGATAGTCTTCTGAGATTTGAAAACTTTAATTTTGCACTTGGAAGATACTCTAGTGAAGCTTTGGTATATGCAGGTAGTTTGGAAGTTGGTATGATGATGCCAATGTTCACCGATGAGGAATATTCTAGTTTCAAACTATCCGATGGTTACATTGGTGCATACGATTATTGTGGCTTTGCTGAATCTTTTGATATGCCTGCAAATGAGCCTTCAGAAGACGTTATTCCTGCAAAGGTGGATAATGTTACAACAGAGGAAAAAGAATGCACTACAGAAGAGGAAAACAAGCAAACAGAGCAAACTAATACACCTGCAAAGGTAGTATCATTGGATAAGTCTAGTAATAAGTTTAGCTTTGCGGCTATCGGTGTAAATGTAGGCGATGAATTAACCTTCATTGATGGCACAAAGGTTATTGCAGCAGAAGACAATAAGGTATCATTTTGTGGTGAACTGTTTACTTTGTCGGGATTCTGCAAAGACTTCATGCCTGATGATAAGCGCACAAAGAGCAATACCTATCGTGGGTGTTCCTTCTTCTTCAAAGATGGCGTTAAATTGAAAAAGCTATTTAAGGAGCAGCAGAAGAAATCATTGGTATCAAGCAAAGAAGAGATTGCATCCGTACCTGATGATGCACCGAGCGAGCCGATTGATTGCAAAGGAAAGGTATTTATCGACTCTGAAAACAAGGTAGCATATAAAGTACATGGGTACAATACTATAAAATACCCTCATTACCTATATACAGAGATTAGAGCCGATGGAAGTTTTCTTTGGCACGGTGGAGTAGAGAAAAGCGAGTTTGAGGAAATGATTTCTAATTGTACGGTTATTGAATATGCAGATGAAAATACTATAATGGATGTGATTCATACATATTTGAATAGCGTACAAAATGAGCAGCAAACAAGCCGTTTAATGCGGTTGTAGGCGATTGCTTATGTGGTGTTGGCAAAGTAGTACATACGCTACCTTTGCCGCCTCCACGGAGCAAAAGAATGAGTGAAATAACAAAAGTAAATCAATTAATAAAGAAACAGAAATGGAAAAAGATATTTGTTTATCATGCAGATTTGCATTCAGAAATGGCAAATGCAATCGACTTGTAGTATCTAGCATGGGTATGAATGACCGCCTTGGCAGTTACTATAAGAAAGATAATAAATGCCCTTATCATGAGGATGGAGACGATTGCAGAAACAGAGAATATAAACCGATTAATTTCTATAATTCATAATGAAACATACATCATTACCAAAGGTTATCTTCTTAGATGTTGATAACCTTGATTATTCAGTGAGTAATAACGCTGCTTTGGTAGCAAGTATTGAAGAGCCGATTAATGTTATCGGTGTAATTTAAAAATAGAAAGGATAAAGTTATGAACGAATTGGAAAAGTTGATGATAGCCGAATCAAAGAAAAAGGCTATTGACGATGAATTGATTAAAGACGAGCAGCAATGCGAGGATGATAAATACGACAATTGGGAAATGGAAACAATGGATAAGTTACGTTTCTTAGAGAATTACAATTGTCACTTTGAAGAGAAACGCTCACGTGGGGCATTCCTTATCCATCCAAAGAAACATGGAACAATTGAAGTTGCTTTGGTTAAGGGGTATGAGGATTTCGCAGGAAAGAGAAGAAGTGTTTACAGATACCATACCGAGCAGCCTCTCGTTATCAATTGGAATTACGGAATAAGTGGTGGCGAAAGCTATACTAGAGGATTGTCGCTAGAGAATTTTGTAAAGGAATTGGTAAGACGTGGAATTATTAAGGTGGAGGGCTAGTTATGAAAGTGTATGTAGTTATATCTTCATACCAACACGGATTGGGTGAAGCAGTTGAGGTCGATGCGGAAGTCTTTGATACCAGAGACAAGGCTAGAAAGGCTATGGAATGCAAAGGACTGAATACATTGGAAAGCTACAAACAAGCATTGGATTGTGATGATTTTCAAATCAGCGTTTCAGATTCCTTCTATCATATCTCAGACAACGAAGGTGAAACGTGGGACAATTTCGATATTGTGGAACAAGAATTAAAGTAATAAGACTATGGAGATTAAGAATGCAGCTCATTGCCCTATCAACGAAAAAGACCTTGGTATTGACGAACTGCTAGAAGATTTGTTTAATGACGGACATTATTCTTGGAATAAAGATAATACAGAAAAGGTTGGATTTGTCGGCAACGAGCCAGTATTGGTAAGACAGGAAACCGACAACAAATTGTTGGTTAGATTCCTTGGCGATGCTTGGTGTCCTGATGTTATTGAGGCTTGGGTAAAAATGATTGAACATGATAAGAACAATGATTTAGATTACTACACAGTTGATACTTATATGTTTGGAGTGATTGAGAATGACAGTGAGCGTAAAAGTAGTGATTTTTACGTTTCATTCTATTATCGTGGATAATAAATAGAAGAAAGTAACGTTTTAAGTAAGATAGGATAGGAGATAGGAGAAATGAAGACAATAGAAATTAGCAATACTGGTGGCGTATCTGTAACATACGACATCGTGAACATCGGCTGTAAGGACTGCCCTTACTGCATGATGGCAGAAGGTCACTACCTTTGCCGTTCTGATAAGAACTGCAACGCAAAGGCAAACATGACCGATGATGATGAACCAAAGCAGAAAGTAATAATATACAGTCGTGTCTCTACTGAAAAGCAGACATTAGAGCAGCAGGAAAGAACAATCAACGAATGGTTGAATTGTCACAATCTGAAAGCTACTCACGAAGTGAAGGAGGAGGGAGTATCGGGTAAGGTATCTTATAAGGATAGAAACCTTGGTAAGGTTGTATTGCCGATGCTTGATAAGGGGGATATTCTTATCGTATCAGAGGTTAGCCGTATCGGTCGTTCTATGAGCGACATCAACAAGTTTGTTAATGACGAACTGAAGCCACGTGGTGTGCGCTTGGTAATCGTACAGATGGGTATTGACCTTGATTGCAGCCACTTGAAAGCGATAGACGAAATGTTATTGTTCGCTTTCTCATTCTCGGCACAGATGGAGCGTGAACTCATTCAAGAGCGAACACAGAGCGCATTGGAAGTACGCAAGCAGAAGCTGGCACAAGACGGAGAATTTATTTCAAAGTCTGGTAAGGTTGTAAAGAAGTTGGGCAGACCTAGAAAGTGCGACTTGACAAATGCACAGAAGGCAGCATCGGAAAAGCGCAAGAAAGAAGCTGCTGAGAAACCTTGCAACAAGGCTATATGGAACGTGGTTAAGAAATGTACCAATGACTTCACGGAATTGACTACATCAAACTTTTCTGATGCAGCTATGATGTTGCAGCAGATGGGTGTTTATTCGTCCACTGGTAAGGTTCTGACAAAGGAACTGGTAAGAAGTGCATATTACAATCTACGCTCAGTCTATGGCAGTCAGGTTTATTTCAGACGTGGTTCTGCCAACTATCGTGTAATGCGAGAAAAGGGTATGACTGATGAAGAGATTCAGCAGTATTATAAGGAACTGAATAACAACAACAATAATACGGAGGAGGAATAAGTTATGATTATAGCATCACTCAAAGGAAAGATATTCAAGAAAATCCATAACTTGGTGTACGATGATGGAGAAATGGTAAATGCTAAGATACCTAGTTGCCGCATCAATATGACGGAAAAAGATTTCATTGATTTCGTCAGAAGTCTTGAATGCAGCTACAATATCTCAATAATGTATCACGATTAAAACGGAAAAGTTATGGCATTCTTAATAGCAATTTGGCTCATCGGCACATTGTTCGATTGCGCTATGGGCAGAAATAAAGATTAAATTTTCTGCCCTACACACAATATAATGGCGCATATTGCGTTATCTTTTGAAATAATATAATAACCAAACAGCCCTACCGCATCACGGATAAGCGGGAAAATATGATTAGCAATTTATCACTTTCGAAGTTTTTTGATACACTTATCGAAACACAGACGATAGTTTGTTGTTATGCAAGCACTCGGATATATATGAAGGAGTTTTTGGTAACGACTTGTGCGACTGGAGCATCCTTATCAAAAAAGACGATGGTTTACTCACTCTGCCAAATGAGCAGCTAAATTACAGCGAGGCTTATTTTGACGATATGTATGAGAGAGTGAACCCAGAAGACGAGGATGACGATACCATATATATGGATTGTGATTTTGATTTTAATAAGGTTGCCGTTCACAAGTTGGCAGAAATACCTTCCGACATCAAGCAGTCTTTCGTTGATGTTGAGCACGGCATCAATACCGACGAGATATGTATCACGGATGCGGATATAACTTGTGGCAAAGTATATAAAGCCCCACTTCATACACCACAAGAATATCCTACACAAGAGTATGAAGAAGCATTTTTGTTTGTTGATAAAGAAGGAAACGAGCGTCACATTAAGCGCACAAGTCCATTCTTCTCAGATGAACAAAGAGATATGTTTGAAGATATTACAGAGAATGAATTTAATGAATTTTGCGAATAAACATCTAAGCCCTCGACACCACGGTTAAGTCACTATAAATGAAAAAGGTTTTAATGTTTATGGCAATTATGATTGCAGCTTTCTCTATGGTGGCTTGCAGTAGTGATAGCAAAGAAGACGAAATACCAGATACTTCGCAAGATAAAAAAATAACTTTGGCGGATTACGAGGGAGTATGGGAAAACAGAAATGATGATATGTTTTTTAGTGTGACTTCTGACGGATATGTATTATATAACTTATGGGAATGTATGCTTGGAAGAGGAAAGGGAACACTAATAAATGATACTCTTATCGTAAAGAATGAATATTCTAAAAGAACAGATTCGTTGGTACTCTACAAAATCATCGAAGACCAATTAGCGATTAGAGGTAAAGTGTTTGGTAAGGACACAGGCAAGGCATACGATGCTAATGGCTTGCATTTTAATCTCAACAAAGAAAAAGTACCAGTAACATCATTCGCTGGCGATTATTGGACTACACCAGGTGGTCTGAATGCTTATTTTGGCAGTTTTGACGAAAAATATATAGTCTTAAATGATTATATATTCCAAAGACAAATCAGCTATAAGTCTGGTCGTTATGAAACACGAGAATATTATTATGTTCCAAGAGAAATAAATTCTAAGCTTGGAACAAGGAGATTATATTATGCAGGATATAAAGATGATGAAGTGGTGCATTATGATTATTTTCCATCAAGATAATTATTCACCAACATATATAACATCATGTTTTTGTACTTAATCATTCTCCTTGCAGTATATGGTGCAATCTGTATATTCAAGGGCAAGTAGAAGTTGGCTGACTCATTTGTTTGGGTCAGCCTATTTTGTGGAATATGGTGTAAAAACTATCTCACCGATAAATCATACCAACAGACTATTTTAACCGCTTACAGAAGAAATTTTCACTATCTCTTTGAGTTCTCAGATATTTTGCCTATCTTTGCAAAGCAATTATTCATTGGAACTCATCTATCTATCTCAGCCCTGCCGTTGGTGCTCAATGGTGGGGCTTTACTATCGCATTTCTTTTATACTTATCATATCGCCCTGCATCATCATTTTTGGTGGTGTGGGGCATTTTTTCGTGTTAATTAAACTTAGAAAGGTTAAAGTCAGAAATCCCCGAAAAGCCTATTAAATATAGATTATCCGTATTTATCCGCAATAAAGCGAGTTAATGAAAAATCTGCTAATTTGGTGGCTTGCAGGAATTTATGTACTTTTGCAGTGCTTGTTAGAAGTCACGCGCTAGCAAATAAATAAGATTATCTGGAGTTGACTGGTTCAACTACAACGATATACCCTATCCAAAGTTTGGAGCGTGACCCAAACGGCGGATAGGGTTTTTCTTTACCCTATCTCAAAGTTTCAAGCAAAGACATACGAGGTTCAATCCGTGCAGTCCTCTTCGGAGTTATCGACCGATATATAAAACTGCTCTGTCAGGTAAGTTACATTATGGTTGTGTAAATCCCGCAACGTGTCACCTCACGACGGGTGCCCATATCAGAAATGAGAAAGCCGACCATAACGAGCAAAGCTCTGTGGGTATCAGAAGACTTATGCTGGCTTCACAAGGAGTACGAACTACTATGGTGTATTATATATATTGTAGTTGATAAGAAAATAAGGTTCGGCTCGCTTGGCTATCCCATTTATTCTTATGGGTATAGAGGTGTTGTATATATTAATTAATAGAGATAGAGATTATGACTGAAATTTCTAAGTTTTCAGCATCAACTTTGAAGAACTTAGTAGGAGTTGATGGCGAGTTGAAGTCACTTAACGACTTATGGAAACTGGTAGGGTCTCCAAAGAATCAAGACCCTAGTCAGTGGTTGAGATTACCAGACACTATAAGTTATTTAGATTCAGAGTGCAAGGTACAAAATGTGGGAAAATCCCATATTTTAAAATCAAAGCGTGGACGAAACGGTGGCACGTATGCTAGCAATCGTATATTGTTGGAGTATGCTCGCTATCTCGATAAAGACCTCGCTGTTGTTGTTAACGAAGTATTTCTTCAAGAAGTTGCCGCACAGCAGAACCCAGACATGTATCTTGATAAGTATCGCAACGCTTACAAGAGAAAGGGAAAGGATGATGCGTGGATAGATGAGCGAATGAAAGGAGTTGGAATCAGAAAGGAACTCACATCAACTCTAGGTTCTCATGGCGTTATCGGTAATGGATACAGAGTTTGTACCAATGCTTCTTATACAGGATTGTTTGGAATGAATGCACCTGCGATAAGAAATGGACTTGGTATTACTAAAAAAGATAGCATACGTGATAACTTGTCAAGAAGACAACTCCTTGCATTATCATTGGCGGAAGATTTAGCGAAGGATGATATTAATCAAAACGGATTGTGGGGAACTGAGCAATGTGCTCAAACCTGCCACGATGCTTCCAAAACAATAAACAACGCAGTATTGTCTTACGTTAATAGAAAGAATTTGAAATAATTCAGTTATAAATATCTCATACCAGTCTTTGCTTGTGAAAGTAGAGCTGGTTTTATGAATATTTTTTTAGATATTACTATATAGATTTATTTTAAAATTTAGATAATATGTTTGGAGAAGAAACAATCACTCGTAAGTGTGTAATAACGCTTATGGGGGGGTACAAAGTAGTATGCACGTTATCAATGCCGAAGCCGAAAAAAGCTATGTTCCCTGAAGAAATGGAACGTAACTTTATCAAGAGTTTTAATGAGTCGCAGCCAAATGCAGTAAACAAGGCTGTTAGTGTTCACATTTTAAGAAATTGATATATGTTTGAAGTAGTTCTTATTTTAGTTTTAATTGCCATTGATTTAGGTGGTTCAATGGTGGCACACAAAAGTTGTGTGGAAGTAAATTTCTGGTTTCGTCTGATGTTTTGGGCAAGTTTTACTATCTTGCTTTACAATGCAGGTTTGTTTGATGTTCTAATTAAGTAATTATATGGAAGAGTTAATAGGAGTTCCGACAACGGAAAAGACATTTAGTGATGAACATGACGAATACGAAGCTATGCTCAAAAAGGAACTTGGAATAGTTGTTATCATAGACAATGAAGACGAGTTCAAAGGGGTATTCTCCTCTGATGGCGATGTTGAAATATTCAAGCAATTGCTATCACAGAAGATAAGCGACCATTACAATAAATACAATTCGATTATCACTAATCCTGCCATTCCGTACAAGGATGATGGTGATATTCTATTTGATTTTAACAGAATTGCGCACGGAAAGATGTATGGTGGTTATGTTTATGTTGTTCATTACGACTTTGCAAGCACCGCATCTTAATTAAACAATATTGATTATTATGACAGTAGCAGACAGAATTAGAATTACGGCTCAGATTGCAGTATTGAAGGAGATTGCTTTAGACTACAAGGGAAAGACAATCGACAACGTTATTCAGCAGCTAGAGCTTAGATTGGCTGATTTAAATCAGAAATAGTAAAAGAGTTAGTAATATGGCTAGAATCACAAGAAACAAAGCTGCCGAGATACTAGGGTTATCAAGACAGACAATCAGCAACTACATTGAGCAAGGTCTCATTGGTAGTTGTGTTGGTGAGCATGGTATCTTGTATGTAAATAGCGAGGACGTTGAAAAGTACGCTAAGAAGTACAAGATGCTAGCAGCCAACGAAAAGATGATAGATGATAAGCTCAAAGAAGTTGAATCACACAAGCGTGCAATCAACTTTGAGCTTACAGAGCTGAGAAACAGAGCGACCGCAAACGGCAAACTGGCTGCAAACGCTATTGGTATGCTTTTTGGCGTTATCAATACGATGTCGCACCTTGGTGTCACTCCAAAACTCAGCTATCGTGAATCTACAATATTAAAGGACATTATTAATGGAATGACCTACGATGAGTTGTCATTTAAGTACGATTTGACCGCAGGAAGAATCAGACAGATTGTAGAAAAGACGTGCAATAAGCTGACGTATAATGAGAATGCTGCCATTGCCGATATTGCTACAAATCAAGATTTAAGAATCGTGATTGATGGTCTAAAGAAGAAATTGAAAGCTGTGCAGACTAGCTATGATGAGTACAGACGTGCTAAAGGCGATGTTCCTATCAGTGGTGCAGTCCTTCCTCCTTTAATACTAGGTAAGGACGTAAATGGCTGTGACTTTCCTGTGCGTATTCTGAATATGTTCAAAAGCTACAACGTTTACACCATAGGCGATTTGCTTAGAAAGTTTCATGGCAAGTCTGACATAGCTAAGATTAGAAACCTCGGCAAAAAGAGTGTTTATATTATTCTCGACTTTATCGAAGAGAATAATCTTAGTTTCAAACAAGATGGAGAGAGTGACGAAGACTTCTATATCCGTCTTAATAACAATTTATCAAATAAAAAACATGAAGAAAATGATTAAGAAATGGTTTGGCTGGCTTGATGTTTACTATGCAGAAATGTTATTAGGTATAGCATTTGCCATAATGAATGCTTGTACTGGCAGTTGGAGTGTTGCGTTGGTTTGGCTTGCATTCTCATTCAGTTGGGGAATATTCAAGCTGGTAATAAGCGAGGAAAACAGAAGATACAAGGCTCTTTTCAATCTCTCAAAGGAAATACAGAATAACGAAAAGAAAGCGGTACAAACAACAATATGGGCTTACGATGAGCTGCACCTTGAAATGCAACGTCACAGACTGACCGAAATACAAGGTATGAAGTACAAGAATAAGGCTGATTTTATGCAGCGCAAGAATAGCCTTACTCAATATCTAAAGTGTTCTGATGCGATTGATAACATCTATGAGCAAGAGGTTGAACGCTTGCATAAAATGGAAAAAGAAATTGAAAAGAAGAATAATGATGGAAAAGACAAAGGAGATGACTCTGAAACAGAGACTACAAAAACTGAGTGAAGAACCGACACCGTTCTTTCACTCGCTTACACCATTTGCAGCAGGATTCACGCAAGGATTCAATAGCGAGAAGAAACGTCTTGTTGCTGCATTGGTGAATAACTCGGAAGTCACAAAGGACTTCATCAATGAGCCTATCAGCGTACCTATAGACGATAACAGTCTGTTCATGCACGCTTTCGTGGATGGTTCTGTTGAATATCGTAAAAAGATAGATGAGATTCTATCAAGTAAATAGCAAGAAAGGGAGGTTTGTAGCCTCCCTTTTTTATTTGCCCTTTCGGAAAACTCAAAACATCATTTGAGTTTTATTTGTTGTCTTTGTTACACTCTAAATCGGCATTCAGGTAGTCAATGACCTTTCTGTTGGCTTCATCAATCTTCTTGGTATCATACTTAATATAGGTTGATGTTACCGCATTATCCCACATCGCATGACCTAATGCCCTGCCAATTGTCTCTATCGGTATGTCAATCTCGCTTGCTAGTGTTGCCCACGTATGGCGATTATAGTAGGTTGAAAGGTAAGGAAACATCGGTTCTTTGTTATATTCTCTGAATCTGCCTAGTCTCTTTAATCTAGTATTCAGATTGCTCTCAAAGTGTTTGAGATTGAACTTACTGTTGTCCTTATACTTTAAAAGATATTTCTTGCCTTTGTATCGCTTGATAATCTCCAACGCCTCTGGTTCTACCTTTATATCATACAATCGTCCTGTCTTGTTGCGCTTGTAGCATATTCTGCCTCCACGAAGGTCTGTTGGCTTCAAGTCGAGAAGGTCTGATATATTGATGCCAATCAAATAGAAACCTAGCATGAACAAATCCCTTGATTCACGTTGAGGGTTAGTGTGAAACTCTGCATCACGCAACTGTCTCATCTGTTCTAGAGAAAGGCAACGCTTTCTTGTTTCCTCATGTGGAAGTACGTACTTACGGAAAGGGAATAGGGTCGTTATCTCGTTGTCAATTGCCCAATTGAATGTTGCCTTGATATTTCTCAAATCAATATGAACTCCGTTAGGCATTCGTCCTCTTTCGTATTCATGCTTCACAAACTTATCGAGCCAGTCTTTGGTGATGGTTTCAAATGTACACTTAGCATCGTAGTTTCTGATTCTGATGATAGTCACATCATACACTCTCTTCGTGCCAGCTTTCAGATTCTTGGAATCTGCACACATCTGCATATAGTCGAGGAAATTCTTCTCAGCTACCTTGCCACCCTTTATAATCTCTTTCAGATGGCTTTTTAGCATCGGAACATCCTCACCCTTGTGCATCAGTATATAGTCTTCCACGCTTGAATATAGCTCTGCCAGTCGCTTAGTTTTTGCCTTTGCAGACTTGTCTGAACGAGGAAATACCATACCATCAAACTTCTCTGTCGATTGCAATCCTGTGTATATATAGAATCTCTTACACTTATGAGTGATGGAGAAATACACCTTGCATGTTTTGTCTTCAACGTAAACCTTCATAATTCTATCTCCTATTAGCTTGCATATTACTTGCAAAGTCTATCAGTTTTTATCATATTTACGGGGTTTTTCGGGCGTTTTTTACTGTATATTTTACTCGTTAAATCTCGTAAAGTACTGATACTCAGTGTGAATGCTTATCGCGTAAAGTGAAGCTCTATCGGCTCTCCGTTCTTTGGTTCATAGCCTCCCTGCACGCAGAGGGAAGCGACACGTAATTTCTTTTCCATTGTCGGTTATTCTTTTATTTTATGTTGTTGTAATTGTTCTTTCTTCTTTCTTTGTTGTTAACGCCCTGAAAGGGCAGAAGCTCTTAGCCCAGGGCATCGCCCTGGGTATTCATGACGCAAGCCTGTCGCCCTGTAAGGGCAAAAACTTTGTTATTTCATGAAGACGAAATACACGGCAGCGATGAGGCAGACGAATGCCGCAAAGTGGTTCCAATGTAAGCCCTGTCCCTGGAAGAGGATGTTGGCGATGATGGCGAAGACGATGAGCGATACGCACTCTTGAATCACCTTGAGCTGCACCAGGTTGAAGGGACCGCCATTATCGATGAATCCGATTCGGTTGGCAGGTACCTGACAGCAGTATTCGAAGAAGGCGATGGCCCAACTGAATGCGATGACTCCGATGAGTGGCCAGTGGCTGCTTACGCCCGTCTGCTGCAGTTTCAGATGTCCATACCATGCCAGCGTCATGAAGATGTTGCTCAGCAAGAGGAGCAGGATTGTATATATTCCGTTCATATTATTAATAATGTATAAGTGGGTGCAAAGGTACATTTTTTCTCTTAAAAATGTATGAAAAAGAAGAAAAAATAATGGAAAATGAAAAAAAATAGCCGAAAAATTTGGTGGTTTCAGAAAAAAGCAGTACCTTTGCAACCGCTTTTGAGAAATACCTCAACTGCTTAACAGATGCACCCTTAGCTCAGTTGGTAGAGCAACTGACTCTTAATCAGTGGGTCTAGGGTTCGAATCCCTAAGGGTGTACATAGAAAAGCTCCGAAGAAAATCATTTTTCTTCGGAGCTTTTTTTTGTTGTAATAAGCATTGCTTTCAGCGATGCTTTCTCTTTTGAATAAGCATTGCTTTCAGCGATGCTTCTTCCTGCACTCAGGGCATTCTCCCTTGATGACGAACGAGATAGAGTGGGGATAGAACCCCTCAGGCAACTCGAAACTCGGGATATGAATATCCTCCATGCAAAACGAACGGTGGCACGATTCGCAATAAAAATGAATATGACCATCATGATGATCACATTCGCCATCCTCCTCGCATAACTCATAGTTCAGCACCCCTCTGCCATCCTCGAACGCATGAACAGCATCATGCTCCAGAAATAACGTGAGGGTTCGGAAGATGCTCGACTTATCCATCGGTACCATCTTCTGCTCCAGGTCTTTCAGACTCTGCGGATTCTCTCCGCTCGCCAAGGCCTTCATCACCAATATCCGGTTGGAGGTGGGCTTAATGCCCTTCGCCTCCAACCTGCTGATAATCTCCTCTGTTTCCATCTTTTTTTCCTTCTCTTTTTCCGTCATTAATAAAATGTTATTGCCTTTTCTGCATGTGGCGGGAATAGAACATCTCCCTCTCTAGAGAATCTGAAGCTTTGCTCCAAACGACAGTCCGAACACATCCCAGAAATTAGCATTTCCGTTGCGATAGAATCTCATGAAATAGATATCATTCGTGCTCAACTCATAGAACATCGTGATGCTCTTCACACGCTTGCGTCTGTTGTTGGGGATATGATAGGTGAAGCGTTCGCCAAAACCCAGGTTCGGGCGCACTCTCGTTGAAAACGGATAGTAGCCGCTCTCGTATTTCGTAGGCTGCTTCGTCCAGAAATCATGCCCCAGCACCGTGTTCAGATACAGCGTGCACTCCAATGGCTCAAACTCCCATCCCTTGCCCCAATCCTTGCGCCAGGGAATGAAGTTCTCCTTCAGCGTAATCGTACACTTCACGGCATCAGAGTCGTATTTCGGGATGATGCCGAAGAGCAGATGCGTTTCCCACTGACGTCTCTTTCCGTAATCCCAGCCGATACCCACCGAGATGATACCCATGTTGCCGCAGGTTTGAACCACCGACTGCGTAGGCATCAGCACATCCCAATGCTTGCGGTAGCGGATGATTCGCCTGTCGTAGCGGGTCAGGGAATCCGTATCTTCCGAATCAGCCATCCCCGTCTTTTTCTCTTCCGAATCAGCCATCATCCCCTCCGATATCCTGTCTTCAGCCTTTGCCTCCATCATCCCGCTTGCCATCAGCAGGCAGGATAACAATCCTATTTTCAGTATTTTATCTCTCATAGCCTTAAAACTCAATAACCTCATACTTGTATCCTTTTGGAGTGATGGTAAACAGATAATACTCATGGAAATGGCAGCTGCTAGCCATGTAGAACAGGGTGCCGTCGCCATACAAATCCTCCGTCTGCGTGTGATGACCATGACCATCCAGGCAGAACAGCAGCTGAGGGAACTGGTGGATGTAATAGTTGAACACCTTAGCCACGTTGTTGTTAAACTGCTCTGAATAGGGAGCCGCATGCATGCACACCACGGTGCGGTTGAAACTCAGCGAATCGCGAGAACGCTCTGCCTCCATAAAGTCAAAGTTTGGCACAGGGCGAGAGTAGTCGTACTCGATGGCATTGGTGTTGAGGCACACGAACTTCACTCCTCCGGCGATGAAACTGAAGTCGGGGTCGCCGAAGATAGTTGCATACGACTGGTTGCCTGTTCCCAGACAGTCGTGGTTGCCCAGCAGCACCACCGATGGCATCTTGAGTTTCTGCATCTTGTCTCGAGTCCAGATCATCTCCTTGGTAGCACCGAAGTCAGAGATGTCGCCACAGTGAATCACGAAGTCGATGCTGTCTTTTCTCCGGTTGATGTCGTTCACCGCCAGTTGCAGGTCGTCGAGCCATTGATGGCTGTCGCTGATTACGGCAAACCGGATGGTATCCTTGCTCTTCACAGATTCTTCAATCTTCCTTATATTCTTGGCATTCAAGTCGGTATCTCCCTTCACCCTCACGTCGTAGGGGTGAACGTCGAACACGGTGTCGCAAGCTCCCAGCATCATCATGCATGCGATGCTGCAGAAGCCTGTGCCCAGGGCGATTTTCTTCTTGTGTATAAAATTCCTCATATTGTATTTCTTTTATTTATGCAGGGAGCCTCTGTAGGGCTTATCCCTCTTTTATATTCAAGTTAATTAATTCAGGTGCAAAGGTAAGAAAAAAACGGAATTAAGCCAAAGGTTTTTCTGATAATGACTATTTTTAGGGAGAAATTGATAAGAAAATACCTATATTGGGGGATGGGGGACACGAAAGTCTTCTTCTACGTATTTTTTTTGCAAATTATCTATCACCCATCACGATTTTCGTGATAAATCTGTATAAGCCATTGATAGATAAAGAAATAGTATGAGTGACTGATACATCAAAATGGGGATTTATCCCTCACGTATCCCTCACGATTTTGGCTTTATCCCTGTAAGCGGCTCCGCGTTTATACCATTGTAGTCTTCTCATTTGTTCGTACCTTTGC